>Ga0308172_1000407_pt1 | contig 56970 bp, 49 predicted proteins | sample PhyGR2_FD_202134 | JGI IMG/M metagenome (GOLD analysis project Ga0308172, IMG submission 202134) | Phyllosphere microbial communities from UC Gill Tract Community Farm, Albany, California, United States - DLSLSG.R2 | ecosystem: Host-associated > Plants > Phyllosphere > Unclassified | place: USA... | reverse complement strand
GCCACCAGCTGATGGAGGCGCCTCCGGTCGGCGAGGGTAATCTGCGTATAGCGTCGAGACATGCCAAAATCTCCGAAGTGAAGTCATTGAAACTATTGGCATGTCGCACTTGGAAATAGAATGTACCGCGCTACACACAAAGATCGCATAATATAGATTATGGAACTAATTTCATATGATGGCTGGCAAGCGCAAGCTTTTGCCTAATTGACGAAATTGCTTCTCAAATCTCACCCGAAGCCTCACGGCGTCGCATCTCAAGTTCTTCGCTGTAGCGGCGTAACGTGTGGCTTTCCGTCAGCAGTCCCACCGGCCGGTTCTCCACCTTGTCGTTGACGACGGCCAGTGCTTCGCTTTCGGTGTTGTCGAAGGCCGCCGCGGCCTGGCGCGCGTTCATGGTCGGCAGAAGAACGTCGTTCTTGTAATGCAGGTATGTCTCCAGACCGATCTTCGATGCGTCGCGCTCCATCGGGTCAGCGTAGATTTCCGGTACCAGAATCATGCCCGCATAGCGGCCGTCGTCATGGGTCATGATGACGCGTTGGGTCGAGCCTAACGGAAACTTTTCCTTGAAGGCTTCAAGGCCCATGCTGAGGTTGGCTTTGCGGATATCGGCACGCATCATCTTGCCAACGGTCAGGTCGCGGATCCAGCCGATGTCATGCGCGCTGCGAATGCTTTCTCCGCGCAGGTGAAAACGCCATGTGGCGAAGGAGTAGCCGAAGGTGGTTCGCACCACGAGCGATGTGGTGATCACGGCGGCCAGCACAAGCGCGGTGATCTGGAAATCACCGGTCAATTCCAGGGCAAGAAACGTCATGGTCAAAGGGCCACCGATGATAGCAGCAGCAAAGGCGCTCATGCCGATAACGGCGTAGACGACCGGTTGCGTGGCGCCATAGCCGATATACGGTGCGCAGCTCGCAAAAATCTTGCCCAGCAGCGAGCCCATGAACAGCGATGCGAAAAATAGGCCACCACGGAAGCTCGATCCGATGGAGACCGCACTGGCCGTCGCCTTGAGCAGAAACAGCCCCACAAGGCCAAACAGTGTAATGTTCGCATCGAGATTGAGATGCAGAGCGCCATGGCCGCTGGACAGCACCTGCGGTGAAATCAGTGCCAATGCGCCGACCACGAGACCACCGAGTGTTGGGCGAAGCCAAAGCGGAATGGCGCTTTTGCGTGCGGTCTCCTCGATGAAGGATACGGCCTGCATCAGAACGATGCCGATGCCTGCGCACACGACGCCGAGGAAGATGGCGGGCACATAGTCCGTCGGCGTCACCGTACTCGAGCCGACGACATCGATATTGATCCCGTGATGCGAAACGAGACCTGCCACGATATTCGCCACCAACGCTGAGACGATCAGAGGTGCAAGCGTGACGATCGTATAGGTCCCGATGATCAACTCGATGGCATAGAATGTACCCGTCAACGGCGCGTTGAAGGCGGCAGCAATGGCGCCGGCGGCGCCGCATCCAACAAGGATGCGCATGTCTCCTCGCCTCAGCTTCAAATTAAGACCGAGCTTCGATGCGACGCCACTGGCGACCTGCGTATAGCCGGCCTCAAGGCCGACAGAGGCGCCAAAGCCGTTGGAGACGATGTTCTGCACGCAAACGATGATACTGTCGGTCAAAGACAGACGCCCGCCGTGCAACGCATTGGCCTCGATCGGGTCGACCATCGGCTTTTTGCGGGTTCGGGAGAGAATGAAGAGAATCAAGCCTAGAACGACACCGCCAACCACTGGTCCGGCCAGCACGATCCAACCGGTGAGATTGCTGCTGCTCAGCCTCTCGACCCCGAAGACGAAAACGTGAAGCGCCGTGCTCAGCGCGCCAATCAAAGCAACGAGCAGACCTGCGGCGGCACCAACGAGGATTGCGAGAATGACGAGCGCAAGTTCGCCGCGACGGAACAGAGCACGCAGTCGACCGCTGCGGATATTGTCGAAAAAGCTCGCCATGCTGGGGGCGCGGAAGGGCTTGGTCGACATTGCATTCCTCTGTTGCAGCTACAGGCGCTCGTCCGCCAATTCCACTTCGAAACGCATCTGATCATAGCCGGGTTCGACATAGTCCGGCGTTTCGCGCAAGACGGTTTCATAATCCAGCGGCGTGTGCATATGCGTCAATATCGCGTGCTTGGCGCCAAGCTTTTCGATCCATGCGAGCGACTGCTCAAGCGAAAGATGGCTGGGGTGATAGCGATACTGCAACGTGTCGATGACAATCGTGTCGAGATTTTGAAGTTTTGCCACGGATTCTGGTGGAAAATCACTGACATCGGTGCAGTAGGCTACATCCCCGATGCGAAATCCAAGCGAGATGATATCGCCATGTTGCTGCAGGTGCGGCGTGACCCGCAGACGACCACCCTCGCCGTCGATGACGATGTCCTGATCCAGATCCTCGATCAGATGGGGTTCGATGATCGGCGGATAGTTGCTGCCGACGGGCGTCTCAAGACAGTAAGGAAAACCGTCGCGAATGCGTTGCATCGTGTCCGGCTCGGCATAGATCGGTATCCGGCTTCCAGAGGTGATGAAGTAGCCGCGCAGATCGTCGATTCCGTGCAGATGATCCGCATGATGATGGGTGTAAATCACGGCATCGATCGTCTTGACCCCGGCAGCAATCATTTGCTCGCGAAAATCCGGACCGGTATCGACGACGACCGTCGTTATACCGCCGTCTGGCGCGATCTGCTCGATCAGGAACGCGGCACGAGTGCGTCTGTTTTTCGGGTTGGTCGGGTCGCAGGCACCCCAGTCTCCATTGATGCGCGGAACGCCAGGAGAAGACGAGCAGCCAAGAATGGTGAAGCGACGCCGGTATAATGCCAAGGATCAGACCTTTGTCATTTTCGAAAAACAGCGAAACGCATTGTCGGTGGTGATCTCGGCCATTTTCTCGCAGGAGAGGCCGTGAACCTCGGCCAGCACCTCAGCCGTGTTGACGACGTAGGATGGCTCGTTGCGCTTCCCGCGCCAGCGCTTCGGCGCAAGATACGGCGCATCCGTCTCCACAAGCAGCCGGTCCAGGGGAACGGTCGCAGCGATATCGCGGATGTCCTGCGACTTCGGAAAGGTCAGAATGCCGGAGAAGGACACGTAGCCGCCAAGCTCGACACCAGCCTTTGCAAGATCGGGACCTGCTGAGAAGCAATGGAGAATGAAGGGGAAGGCCCCCTTCCCGCTCTCCTCGCGCAGGATTGCGATCATGTCATCATCGGCGCTGCGGCTGTGAATGACGAGCGGAAGCTTGGTGATGCGCGCCGCTTCGATGTGGCGCCGCAGGCCGGTTTTCTGGTCTTGCGGCTTCTGCGTATCATAGAAGTAATCCAGACCCGCCTCGCCTATCGCCACGATCTTGTCATGGCTGTTGGCAAGCCGCACGAGGTCGTCCGTTGAAATATCCAACTCTTCGTCGGCATTGTTCGGATGCGTACCGACCGAGCAGAAAACGGACGGATAGGTGTCTACAATCTTCAACAGGTCGGGTAAGCGCCGAACACGGGTCGAGATCGTCACCATCTGGGCAACGCCCGACGCATGGGCGCGCGCGATGATGTCGTCGCGCTCCGCATCAAAATCGGCAAAGTCCAGATGGCAATGGGTATCGATCAGCATGCTGTGCTTCACGCCTCCGGCGCCACATAACGCGGGAAGACCGGCTTTGGCGCCTCAAGCGGCGTACCGGGCACCAGACGGCCAGCTTCTCCAAGCGCCGAAAAATCCCGCTTGTCGGCAGGTGAAGCCACGAGATCGAGAAGCTTCTCGCAGGAAGCCGGCATGAAGGGCTGCAGCAAAATGCTGATCTGACGCACGACTTCCGCTGTCACATAAAGCACGGTGCCCATCCGCTCCGGATCGGTCTTCTTCAGCGCCCATGGTTCCTGGCTGGCGAAATAGCGGTCCGTTTCGGAGACGACAGCGATGATCGAGGCCAGCGCCTTGTGGATCATCTGCTTGTTCATCTCGTCGCGGCAGCTCGCCAAAAGCGCATCGGCCGCAGCAAGCATGGCCTTGTCTTCATCGGTGTAGGGACCGGGTGTAGGGATCTGCCCATCGCAGTTCTTGACGATCATGGAGAGCGAACGGCTGGCGAGGTTGCCAATACCGTTGGCGAGATCGGCGTTGATACGGGTCGCAATCCCGTCCTCGCTGTAGCTGCCATCTTGGCCGAACGAGACTTCGCGCAGGAAGAAATAGCGTACCTGATCAAGGCCGAAATGGTTTACCAGATTGACCGGGTCGACCACATTGCCGAGCGACTTCGACATCTTCTCGCCCTTGTTGAGCAGGAAGCCGTGAGCATAAACGCGCTTTGGCAGCGGCAGCCCCGCGCTCATCAGGAAGGCTGGCCAGTAGACAGCGTGGAAACGGATAATATCCTTGCCGATGATGTGCACATCAGCCGGCCAGTATTTTGCCCGCGGGCCATTTTTGTCTTCAATATAGCCTGTCGCGGTAATGTAGTTGGTCAGCGCATCCACCCACACATACATCACATGCTTCGGATCGTTCGGCACCTTGATGCCCCAATCGAAGGTCGTGCGCGACACGGAAAGATCCTTCAGACCCGATTTGACGAAGGAGATGATTTCATTGCGGCGCTCGGCCGGACCAATGAAATCGGGATTCTCCTCATAGTGCTTCAGGAGCTTATCCTGGTACTCGGAGAGCTTGAAGAAGTAGCTTTCCTCCTCCACCCACTCCACCGGCGTGCCTTGCGGCCCATAGCGAACGCCATCGGCGCGCACCTCGGTTTCGTCCTCGGCGTAATAGGCCTCATCGCGGACCGAGTACCATCCGGCGTAGCTATCCTTGTAAATGTCACCGGCATTTGACATCAGGTTCCAGATGTTGCGCGACGTCTCGTGGTGACGCTCTTCCGTGGTACGGATGAAATCGTCGTTGGAGGCATTCAGCAGCTTGCCCATCTCGCGAAACTGATCGGAATTGCGCTGCGCCAGTTCTTCCGGCGAAATGCCTTCCGCACGCGCCGTCTGCTGCATCTTCTGCCCGTGCTCGTCGGTACCCGTCAGAAAGAACACATCCCGCCCATCCAAACGCTGAAACCGCGCCATGGCATCCGTCGCGATCAACTCATAGGCATGGCCGATATGAGGCTTGCCGTTTGGGTAGGAAATCGCGGTGGTGATGTAAAAAGGGGTCTTGTCTGTCATGACGCTCGATCGGCTTTACGGTCTGATTTTTGAGTTAGACCGCTTTAGCCTATTGTTCGCACAAGCGAAAGCAAAAGCCGTACATTTCGTACGATCAAACCGAGCGCATATCTTCCAGAATGGAAAGCACCATCTGCTTCTTGTCGAGATTGTAGGCTTGCGCAATCGTAATACGCTCGGAGAGCGAGGAAGACAGGCGCGCCTGGCGCTCGGCGCCCCTCAGATCACCGGCGATGGCCGCGGCTTTGGCGCGGTGCATCAGCTCTTCGGTCGCGTGCTCCATGAAAAATCCGAGAATGATATCGCCATCCTTCTGCGCCAAAGCATCGGCCAGCTTGTGCATCTGCTTGCGTGCCGAAGGCCCTTCCGCACTCATCACGGCGTTGAAGACGTCGACGATATCCGAGCCGCCATAATTGACGAGCTTCAGCGCTTGCGCAACGCTGCCTTTGGAGGCTTGCAGCAACGCCTCGCGCTTCTCGCCTGCGACAGTCAGCCCCAGATTATCAAGTGCACGCTCCATGGCGCTGTCAGCCAAAGGCTGGAGACGCAGGGGCATGCAGCGCGATCGTATGGTCGGCAGAAGTTTGCCGGGCGCATGGGACAGCACCAGGAACATTGCCCGTTTCGGTGGCTCTTCCAGGATTTTCAGGATCGCATTGGCAGCGTTGCGGTTGAGGTCGTCAGCTGGATCGATGATCACGATCCGCCAGTTGCCAGTGCCCGACGTCTGCGAGAAAAAGTGCCCTGCCCGCCTCACCTCATCCACAGTGATGGCAGACTTCGTCTTTCCGGTCTTTTCGTCAACCGGCCGCGTCAGGTGCAGGAGGTTGTGCGATGCGCCCGACGAAATCTGGCGGCTGACGAAAGACGATGGCTCAGGATCGACAATCTGGTCGGGCGCCTCCGCCGGATCGGGATGGGTGAGAACATGATTGGCAAAGCGAAAGGCGAGCGTCGCCTTGCCAATCCCCTCCGGCCCTTCGATCAGGACGGCATGGTGCCCTTTGCCAGAGCGATAGGACTGCGTCAGAAATTGCTCTGCCTCTTCATGGCCGAAAAGGCGCGTATTGTCCTGAGGGGCAATGGCACCATCGAGAACGCCGGGCGTCTCACTCATTGTGCCACATCCGGAAGATGGTCAAAACGCTCGAGCAACGGCTCGACCATGGACAGAACGTCTTCCGTCACCCTCTCCTGCGGCTGCTTGGCATCAACGATCCGGCAACGCCGGGGCTCGTTCAGCGCAATATCGAGATAGGCTTCGCGCCGCTTTTCATGCGTCTCCAACTCTTCCTTCTCGAAACGATCAGGCGTTGCGCCATCATCGGCGCGCTTGCGTGCCCGCGCCAGACCATCCACCGCCGGAATATCGAAGATCAGCGTGAGATCAGGCATGGTGCCGTCCACCGCGATACGCTGCAGCGTCTCGATAAAATCCGTCTCCAGGTTTCCAGTCGTTCCCTGATAAACCCGTGACGAATCGAGAAAGCGATCGCACAGAACCACCGCCCCGCTCTCGAGTGCCGGACGGATAACCTCTTCGACATGATCGTTTCTTGCTGCGGCAAACAGCATTGCTTCCATGCGCACGCCAAATGCTTCCGCAGCCCCGGAGAGCAGCACGTGACGAATGGCTTCAGCCCCTGGCGAACCGCCGGGCTCCCGTGTCACGACAACTTCCAACCCGCGGCTGCGCAGGGTTTCAGCCAGAATACGGATCTGCGTGGACTTGCCTGCGCCCTCGCCGCCTTCAAAGCTTATGAACAGTCCTTTTTGGGGCAATGTCTCTTCCTGATGGTCTCGGCTTTGCTTCTTATTAAACGATATCACTAAGGCGCGAAACCGCTTCGGCGACGCTGCGCATCCTTTTCAGGCGCACTGCCGGCTTTTTCTATAGCCAGAAAAACAGCAGTTCTTTCAGGGCGCCTGCCGCATTCTGTGTCAGCGTGCCGGGTGCAACGGCCGCCGTCGTATAAAGCGGCACTTCCCGCAACAATCGCTCACCGGAGAAGATGCGAAGCGTAGCAGCGTTGAAACCCGGCTCAAGCGGCGCGTTGAGCGGCCAGTTATAGACGATCCGCCCCGATAGCCGATCGGGGTTGTTGAGCGGCACGAGCACGCTTACCGTCTCATGCACAGCAAGATCGATGGCCGAAGCCGCACCGCCATAGACGCTGACAGTGCCGACGGTCTCGTTCTTTTGAAACAACTCGCGCTTTTGAAACGCCGTCAGTCCCCACTCAACGACGCGACGGGCTTCTTCCTGCCGCGTCTTGTCGTCTTCCATCCCGGCAAGCGTCAGGTAGATACGGCGGCCGTCTCGTTCGGCGGAGATGACAGCGGAATAGCCATGGCCCTCGGCAAAGCCGAGCCCAAGACCATCGATGCCGAGATCAGGGGAAAGAAGCGTATTCTTGTTGCGTTGAAAGATGCGGTTCCACTCGAAATCCGGCTTGGTGAAAAGGCTGTAGCGATCCGGATAGGTGTCGCGAATATGCTTGGCCAGCGTCACCATGTCCTTGGCGGTGGTCTTGTTGGCCGCGTCGGGAAGACCGGTGGAATTGGCAAAGACGCTTGCCGTAAGACCAAGCACTTTCGCCCGCTCCGTCATCGTCTTGGCGAAGGCCGCGTCGGAGCCAGTCATGCCTTCCGCGAGAATGATGCAGCCATCATTGGCATTTTGAACCACGATGCCTGTCAGAAGATCATTGACGCTGACGGAGGATTTCAGTGCTGCGAACATGGTGGACGTTCGAGACGGAGCACCACCCGTTCGCCAAGCATACTCCGAAACAGGATAAGCCGTCTCCGGCATCACGCGCCCATTCTTCAGCGCATCCAGAACGGTTTCCACCGTCATCAGCTTGGCAAGAGAGGCCGGTGGAAATTGGTTGTTTTCATTCAGCGATAGCAGAACCGTGCCCGTCTCGGCATCGATCATATAGGCCTGCTGCGCCTTGACGGCGAGACCACCGGATTGGGAAAACGCAGTGCCTATGCTGCAGGCAAGCGCCAGCGCAACGAGGCTGAGACGCCGGAAGATTTTCGGTATCAAAGTCACCATGAAACGTCGGCCCGCCGTCTGTTTTGCTGCTTCACGCCCGCCGGACGATCCATAAAATGGAATCGTCCTCAGACACAGCGATTATGGGCCACAAGGCCGCCGAGGCAAAGCTCAACGGGCCTTGTTCTGCTTGTTCTTTACGTAGTTCAGAATGGACTGTTCCGTCAGCTCGCCACGCTCGACAAGAACGGCGTCGAAAACGTGAGCAGCCTTGGATGCTGGCGCTGCTTCGGAATAGGCAGAGGCATAGCGCGGTGATGGGCCTGGAACACGAAGGAAGTTGCCTTCCGGACGCTCATTGATAAACGGACCGATCTCTGGAAGCGCGATGAACTGAACGTTGCCCTGCCCTCCAAAGGAAGCCGGAGCAGCACCTTCGACCAACGGCATGGCCTGGAGCGCATTGTTCTTCTTCGTGCCAACCAGTGCGGTCTGCGCCGAGCCGCCGTAAGCAGGGTTGGACGGGATCGGAATAGCGCTTTTCGATGCAGAGGCAACCATCACGCCGCTTGCAATCTGACCTTCAGGATTGACGCCCGGAGAACGCGAGCCCTTGGGGATATAGGACGCCATGAGGAATGGCATGTCGTGACCGTCAAGCGGTGCGCGACCGACATACTGCACGCGAACCTTGGCAGTGCCCGTACCCTTCATGTCGAGCAGATCGGCCGTCTTGCTGGAGACATCGATCAGGCGACCCTCATGGAACGGGCCGCGATCGTTGACGCGCACGACGACAGAGGAGCCGTTTTCGAGGTTGGTCACGCGGGCGTAGCTTGGAAGCGGGAATGTCGGATGGGCAGCAGAAAGGTGTTCCTTGTCGTAAGCCTCGCCATTGGCCGTCATGCGGCCATGAAAGGCAGAACCATACCAGGATGCCAGGCCTGACTTGTCGTAGCCCGGATCTTCCTTCGGGAAGTACCGACGGCCCTTGACCGTATAGGCGTTACCGACGAGGAACCGGCCACCGCCCTTGGGGACGTTGGCACCTTCTGCGATACGCGGACTTGCCTTCACGCCATATTCCGACTCGGCGAAATATTCCTTGCTGCGCTTCGGCTTCGTTTTTGTTTCCGACGTCGTCGAACATGATGCGGTCGCGGCGCAGAGAACGGCAATGCCGACCCATTTGACGCTGACGCCAAGCTTCGTAACGGTAGACTTCAAATTCTTGCCCCGTGCTGCTTTAGACCGCGCCTGTGCACGGCCCCTCTCACACCTCGATGATCACGCCCATCACATCGAAGCACTTAACGGATGCCTAATCTTGCCCGCAACATGGCGAAAATGCGAACGATATGATCCGGAAAGCTAAAATTGTAATCAACGTGGTTAAGCAATGGTTAAATCTGAGCTGATGAGAGCGACTGATAAATAAGGCTTTTGAGGCAATTGACGCGCTGGCCCAAATGTTTATAAACCCGCGGCAGGCGAGGATGGGTGTCCGAGTGGTTTAAGGAACCGGTCTTGAAAACCGGCGTGCGGGAGACCGTACCGTGGGTTCGAATCCCACCCCATCCGCCATTTTCAAAAAAATCAAATACTTGCTGTATCACCCACGCAACGGGTTTGGCGTCTGCTGTCTTCTGATCGGTGCTTTCATAGCGGCTAGGCTCCACAAGCTGGCGTAGCGACGCCTTGGTTTGTGTTGGAAGTTGGTGATCCGAACTGTTCTTCTTTGTGGTCTCGAATGACCGCCTTCAAGCGCGGTGGAACCTTGTGCATCGGCATATGTTAATGTCCGACATTGGGAGATAAATCATGAAGCTTTTAAGCGCAGCGATCTGCCTCGTTTCCGTCGGAATTCTGAGTGGATGCGTGGATGATCGCGGCTACCGCAGCGGTGGCTATTATTCGGCGGGTGTTTACGACCGATCCTATGAGAGGGATCGATACTACCGCAACTATGACCGCCGCGATTGGCGTGATCGCCGCGGCCCGCGCCGTGACTACCGCTACCGCCCACCGGTTTATGGCGGCACACAAGAGTACCGCGTCATCGTGAGGTAAACAGTACAAACCGTTGTGGTTTCAGACGTTTCAGCAGAATACAAGCCTTTAGACATCGGCGCCGATAGCGCGCTTCGCTAAGTTGCAACGTTACACGGCCCAGGGATGCGATCTGATCTATCGCCTCCCTGGGCCGTTTGCCATATCCAAAGGGTCTTCACGGCAAAAGCCTAAGGCTTTCCACACACGATCTCTATTCTGCTATTCGAGTCGTTTAGTCCTTTCGTGAGGCGATCAGACTAAGCCGTCGGCGGCATCCGCAGCCCCTTCAAGCCATGGCATGGACCACATCTCCGGTCGTTCCCCACAAGCTTGGATCCTAACCGCAATTCGCCCCCAGATTTAGGTGTTTCATCGCTCGCACCTCGACGTCCGCCGCTAAGGATGAGCGGCAAAATGAGCCGAAAACCGATGACCGTTCCGGCTCATCGAGGTGGCTTACTTCCAGCTTCGATAATCCCCAGCCGTGCAGCCAAATGGTGCGTTTTGATCGCCAAAGCGTTTTTGCAATTGGGCGCATCCCCACTTGTTGATTGGACCCGGCATGAGGTTGTTGATGTCCATGGCCGGTGACGTGAATTGCGACGGCGCGGCGGTAACATACCAGAGCCAATAGCCCCCGAGTCCGACGATGATCAGCAGGATGATTATGCCGAATGCCTTAAGGCCTTGCAGGGCGGAAGCGCCAGCGGATTTTTGAGGCTGGGTTCCTGTCGTCCGCGCGCCTTCCGACACGGCTGTATCGGCAGCGACAGCTGACAGCGCCTGTACCCTCTCCCCGTCCGTCAATTCGAGTCGCTCTAACCGACCGTCCAGAAGGACGGGCAGCGGGCTGTTCTTCTGCCAGGCGGCAAGCGCGATGTCGTGTTTTTCGGATTGTCCGATGATGAACGGAACCTCGTCTTTGCCCATCAGCGAAAAGGACTGCCGCTTGGTTTTGTCGTCGCGGATCGTGTCCGAATAGGTGAGAAAAAGGCCACCGCGTTTTTTCGTGGCATTCGTGACAGCGACAGGCAAAAGGGTCAGTGGCTGAGCTTCGCCGAGCTTGGCCTTTGCCCGGAAAAATCGAACGAGTGCAAAAAGCAGGGCGATCCCGCCGAAGCCAAGAAGAACAAAAAGGATCGCCAGGGTGATAATGCGGTTCCACAGCATGTCGAGACCGAGCGAGATGGTCGCAAGCTGCGGATCAGAGCCGGAGATAAAAAGGCCTGCCTCATAGTCGCCGGAGTGCATATCGACAAACATCACCTCTACGTCACTGTTGTAGTGCTTGCCCTCATAGTCGTAGGAGAGCTTGGCGTTGCAGGTGGTGAAGACAGCCTTTCGGGTTTTGCAGCTGCCGTTGAGATCGCCGTCCTCGATCTCCACGGGGTTCTGGCTGATCTTGTAGTCCCGGATAACTCCAGGTCCTTCCGCCCACAGCATGAAGACGGCGAGTGCCAGCAGAATCAGCGGAGAGAAGTAGTAGGCGAATGGTACGGACAACACGCCACGCTTTAGTTTCAAAGGGCGCGGAGGAAGCTTGATGTCGGGGATTGTCATGATGGCCTTTGCGCAGTTTCTGATCACAAGCGCGGCATCAATAGTTTATCAAAGATGACTAAACAACCGCGACAAGCCACTTGACCGGTTTCACCTTATCCGGTTGCGCTGGCGGAATCGGCCGGGGCAGTACGCCGCGCGGTTTGAATTGCGCTCATCATAAAAGATGTCACAAGTTTCGCACGGTCATCGGTTCTCGTCGCTATGGCGATCAGTGCGCGAGGTGATTGTCCGGCGATCGGGCGGTAGACGGCGCCATCGCTTTTGATCGAACCAACCGAGCGCGGCACGATCGAAACGCCAAAGCCTGCGGCAACCAGCGGGATGATGGAAACGATCTGCGACGCCTCCTGGCCGAGCTTTGGGCTGACGCCTGCCTCGTTGCAGGCGGAGACGATGCTGTCATAGAGACCAGGTCCAATGTCTCGGGGAAAGAGAATCAGATTCTCACCGGCAATGGCGTCGAGCGGCACCGCGTCATGGTCACGCAAGGCATGATCGGCGGGCAGCGCGATCACCATGTCTTCATCCAGACAGTCGCGAACGGAGAGCAACCCATCCTCCAGGACCGGCGGGCGGATGAAGGCCACATCCAGCCTTCCTTCCCGCAGACCCGCAAGAAGGGCGGGCGTGTTGCTCTGCTCAGGCGACAGCACCACATCCGGATAGGCTGAACGATAGGCGCGAATGATGAGCGGGATTGCCGGATGAAAATAGGTGGCGCCGGCAAAGCCTAGACGGAGGCGTCCCGTTTGGCCCGCCGCGTGGCGCCGCACCTGAGTGAGTGCGTCCTCGAAGCGCGCGACGATATCCAGCGCAGTCTCCTGAAACACCCTCCCCGCCGCCGTCAACTCCACGCCCTTGGCATGCCGAGTGAAAAGCTGTGCGCCCAACGTTTCCTCAAGTTGACGAATCTGCATGCTGAGCGGCGGCTGGCGAATGCCAATCTTCTCTGCCGCGCGGGTAAAGTGCTTCTGCTCCGCCACGACAAGGAAATAGCGAAGCCGCCGAATATCGATGTCATCCAATATCATATATGAAAAAGCCTCTGTTTATATATTGGAAATTAGATTGAAATGCTCCCAGCTTTCAAGACAGACACCGATGCAAAGCAGAGAAGGAGATATCCATGACCATGACCGTCGCTGATCTACTGGCAGAAACCCTCGCCGATATCGGTGTCGAACGCATCTGGGGCGTCACTGGCGATAGCCTCAACGGGCTGAACGACAGCCTGAGGCGGCTTGGAAAAATAGAATGGATGCATGTGCGTCATGAAGAGACCGCTGCCTTTGCAGCGGGCGCCGAAGCGGCAGTCACGGGCAAGCTCGCCGTCTGCGCCGGCAGTTGCGGCCCGGGCAACCTGCATTTGATCAATGGCCTGTTTGACTGCAAGCGCAACCACGTTCCGGTGCTGGCGATCGCGGCTCACGTCCCCTCCTCCGAAATTGGTCTCGGCTATTTTCAGGAAACCCATCCGCAGGAACTGTTTCGCGAATGCGCGGATTTTGTCGAGCTTGTCTCCAATCCCGCGCAGATGCCGGGCGTCCTCAACCGTGCACTGAATACGGCAATCGGCCAGAACGGGGTCGCCGTGCTTGTAATTCCGGGCGATGTCGCTCTCGCCGATGCGCCCGTTTCGACAGTCCCGCCTCAGGCCGTTCCGGCCCTGCCCCGCCTCCTTCCACGCGAGGAGGAAATCAGCCGCCTTGCCAATCTGCTGAATGAGGGCAAGGCCATCACCATTCTCGCGGGCAGCGGCTGCGCTGGCCAGCACGATTCCGTCGTAGCTTTGGCAAAGGCGCTGAAAGCCCCGGTGGTTCATGCGCTGCGTGGCAAGGAACATGTCGAATGGGACAATCCCTTCGATGTCGGCATGACCGGCCTGATCGGCTTTTCGTCCGGTTATCACGCCATGGAAAATGCCGACACGCTGGTGATGCTCGGCACCGATTTCCCCTATCGCGCCTTCTATCCGACCAAGGCGCGGATCATCCAGATCGACCGCGATGCGGGCGCGCTTGGAAAGCGCGCGACGCTGACGCAAGGCCTGGTCGGCGACGTTGGCGAGACGATCTCCGCTCTTCTGCCGCACTTGAAGCCTCGCAGCGACACGCATTTTCTCGACGCTGCCCGCGCCAATTATCTAAAGGCGCGCGAAGGTCTGGATGATCTGGCAAAACCCTCTGGGGCCGGACAACCGATCCATCCGCAATATCTGGCGCAACGGATCAGCGAACTTGCGGCAGAGAACGCGATCTTTACCGCAGATGTCGGTACCCCCACTGTCTGGGCGGCACGCTATCTGGCGATGAATGGCAAGCGGCGCCTGCTGGGCTCCTTCAACCACGGCTCAATGGCAAATGCCATGCTTCAGGCCATCGGCGCCCAGGCTGCAGCCCCCGACCGGCAGGTCGTGTCACTCTCAGGTGACGGCGGCTTCACCATGATGATGGGCGACTTCATCACGCTGGCTCAACTCAATCTGCCAGTCAAAATCGTCGTCTTCAACAATGGCTCGCTCGGCTTCGTGGCGATGGAAATGAAAGCGGCCGGCTATATCGACACCGGCACAGACCTCGAAAACCCGAATTTTGCCGCCATGGCAAACGCCATGGGCATCAAAGGCATCCGGGTGGAAGAATCCGTCGATGTCGACTGGGCTTTGAGTTCAGCCTTCGCCCATCCAGGACCCGTGCTGGTGGATGTCGTGACCGCGAAACAGGAACTCGTCATGCCGCCGAAGATCAAGGCGGAGCAGGCCAAGGGCTTCAGCCTCTACATGCTGAAGGCCATCATCAGCGGCCGCGGCGATGAGGTGGTCGAACTCGCACGTACCAATCTGCTGAGGTAAGGAGAACGACGGTGAACGAGACACGCGTCCGCGACCTGGCTTTTGTCCTGCGCTGCTCGGGGGCCGCGACGCTGTCCTATATTCTGGCAGAGGCGGCCGGGCTTCCTCATCCTGTCTGGGCCGCGATGTCCGGTATCATTGTTGGTCAGGAAAAGCTTGGCGATACGCGCCAGGCCACCATCGGGCGGTTTGCCGGCACCCTGCTCGGCGTGATCATCGCCGTTGTCATCGGAACGGCGTCTGAAGGGTTTGGCATCGGTCCTGTAGCGGAAATTGCCATTGCCGTCGCGCTCGCAGCCGTCATCGTGCGACGCTATCCATCTTTGAAGGTTTGTATGTGGACCTGTCCCATCGTGTTTCTGACAACCACGGCGGAGACGCCTCTTTGGGAAGTCGGCATGTATCGAGGCGCGGAAGTTTTGCTTGGAAGCGCTGTCGGTGCAGCGCTACATGCCATCGCGGAACAGATTATCTGGATGCGTTATGGCCGACGCTGAACAGCAAATACGCCGTGGTAATATCCGGTTGAAAGGCAGATGGGCGCTACCTCATCTTCGACGGGCCGCCCGCCGGCTGGAATTGCGTGCCGTCGGCCTGCTCCCCGAGCAATTCAGCGGCGAAGAAGGTGCGCGCGCAGCACTAGCTGTCGGAGCGCCTTTGATCATCGCGCTGACAACCGGTCAGCCCGCACTCGGCTGGGCGGTTTTCGCTGCGTTCTGGACATGCCTGTGCGACGGACCAGGTCCTCATGCCATGCGCCGCCGCACCCTTGGACTTTTCGTCCTGATCGGCACCGTCCTCGCCTTTGCCGGATCATGGGGCGCATCGGCGGGGATGGAAACTGCTCTCGCCGTCGGCCCTGCCCTTGTCTTCGTCGCCATACTGGCTGGTGCTGCCTTCTCGCTCGACGGTTTGCTCGGGACCCTGCTCGCTGTGGTCGCCGTTGTTGCCGTCGGCTTTCCGCACCCAGCTCCCGCCGCTGCAGCGCAGTCGCTGACATTCCTGGCTGGCGGAAGCTGGGCCCTTATCCTCATCAATTTGTTCTGGCGCATCGATCCAAGGGCCTCGCTCGACCGCAACGCCGGAGCGGTCATTGCACGGCTGTTCGATATGGCAGCAGATCTGGCCGCGATCGGCGATCACGACCATCGTGATGCGCAGTGGCACAGTGAACATGCCGAACACAGACGCGCCGTGCGCATGTCGATGGAGCGATTGAGAACGGTGCTGGCTCGGCACCCGGCAGACGCGCGTCAATACCACGATGCGCTCCGGGCAACAGAGATCATCTTCGGCGCCCTCGTTGCCTTGGACCATGCCTATATCCATAAATTGGGGCGGACAACGGAGCGCGCGGCAACAGCACGTGCGTTCGCCACCGCCCTGCTCGGAGTCCGCCTTTCTCTGCGAGGCGATGTCCGTCAGAAGGACCTCCTTCGCCGCGCCATCGAGCGGCTGGACAGGACAGCCAAACATCTGACAGACGATCTCATGATCGGCTGCGTGCTGGCGCTTAAGAACGCGTTGCGCGTGCTTGAAAATCCGGAGCAGTCCAGCGAGGCTTTGGCAGCACCGCCGCATCAGATCGCTTCAAACTGGAAGGACCGCATAAGGGGTGCGCTGCGGCTGGGCTTACGCCAGGCTGCGGGTGTCATTGGCGTCTACTACATCGCCATCATCTTTCAGCTGGGTTATCCCTACTGGGCAACAATGGCACTGATTGTCTGCCTTCAGGGCGGCGCTCGCGTGACATGGGCGCGATCGCTCGAACGCATTTTCGGTTCCCTGCTCGGTGGCTTTCTGGCTCTGGCGCTGCTCTCCGTCACGCAGCACCCCGTCATCCTGTGCGTGCTGGCAATCCTGCTCGCCAGCGTCACGATTTCGCTGCGGGCGGTCAATTATTCCCTCTTCGTCGTGGTCCTGACCATGCTCTTCATCATCGTCACCGATATGATGCATCCGGGAAGCGGTGTTGCTGCAGCGCGTGTGGTGGACAACCTGCTTGGCAGCATCGCCGCACTGCTGGCCGTGCTCGTTCTCTGGCCGGATTTCGGACCGCCGCTCCACACGTTAATCCTGAAAGGTCGTGAAGCAAATCGCGCCTATCTGGAAAGCGTTACGGCTGCAAGACCTGTGCTGGATGTGCGCACCGCACAGCGTGCCGCAGGACTGGCGAGCATCGATGTCGAAGTTGCGCTGCACGACCTCAGCGGCTTGCGATATCGCCGCCATCGACTGAATGAAAATGACCAGTCGGCTCTGCGTGAGATGCGCAACCTTGCAGGAGAGGCAGCGGCTGCCTGGCACAGGCGGCTTGCAAAGGACCATATGACCTGAAGCTATTCCGTCACAAGAAACGGGGCGGTGGAAATCCCACCGCCCCGCAATTCTGTGATGCGCTAACGCTCTTTTTGGCGTCTTGGCAAACCGGATTAACCCGCAGACTTCAACTGCAAATTTGCGATACCGGCGGCCAGGTTGACGCCCGTGCCTGCCTGGGCGCTCAAGGGCTGCAGCGCGAAGTTCTTGGCGTTACCGCCAATCAGGGCATTGGCGCCGAGACCAACTCCAACAGCGGCAGAGGCGGAAGCACCGACGTAGTTACCGCTCAGTGCGCCATCGCCGACGCGGGATCCAGCCGTATTGAAGACGATCCAGCTCAAATACTGCTTGCCGGTCACGCCAACGTCGAGGCCAATCTTGCCGATCGTGCCAGTGTAGCGTTCGACGTCGCCCGAGCGCTGACGGAATTCGCAGGACACCGCCTTGCTGGAACCGATCACCAGACCGATGCCGCCTTCGATTTCACAAGACAGCGTACCGACACGCTCTTTCTGTGCGGTTTCCATCTGCTTGTGGGAGCGCTTTGCTTCGGCATGGGCGACGGGTGCAACGGCAAGAGCGGCAATTGCGGTGGCAAGAACGATCTTCTTCATAGTGGACTCCTGTTGTCGTTGATATAGAGGTTTGGTTTGGTCAGGCGCGGAGGCGCCAGGTATTGAATGGTCGGTTTGATCGAGAGATCGGCGATGATCGGGCGCGAGGCAAAGCACTCCGCGATGAAGACCGCGCATTCGAGTGAGGCAAGCGTTTCCACCTCACCCGTCAGCATGACCCTGCCATTCTCCATGGATACCGTGATACGGCTGCCTTCCTGCCCATCCGCGTAGGCGATGATTGCCTGAAGCGCGGCGCAGAGGCTGCAGTCCTGGGGGTTGGCGGCGGGCGCAAGTGCCTCGTCGGAAGAAATCATCATCTCGATCAACTCCTGGCCGAAGGCTTTACTTGAAGGTCTTGCGAACGGTGTCCTTGGACTCGCCGTATTTGCTTTGCACTTCGCCTGCGACCTTTTCGGCGCGGCCTTCAGCCTGCATGTGCGTGTTGCCGGCAATCTTGCCGACGGCTTCCTTGATCGAGCCCTTGACTTGGCGAACTGCGCCTTCGATGCGGTTGTTATCCATTTTAGAACTCCTTCCTTCTCATCATGATGTCGCCGTCATTGGCGCCATGGTGAAAAGATAGAGCGAGGAAGGCCTCCGCATCAGAGAGAAAACTACTAGTCCTACTGGTACAAACTGGCCTTTTTTCAATAAAATCAGCAGGAAAATTCAAACCTTGCGCAGTTTGCGCCCGCTGAAGCCTCGCTCGCGCGCCCAGATGACCGCGGCTGCACGGCGGTTCACGCCGATCTTGCCATAGAGAGAGGCAATGTGGTTGCGGATGGTGTGTTTGGAGAGGTTAAGCCTGTCGCTCATCTCCTTGTCGCTGCAACCTTCGCAGATCAACGTCAGAATATCTTCCTCGCGCTCGGTCAGATCGCTGAGCGACGCCGTTGATGCCGTTCCCCTCGATGTCTGGCGCAGCCCCGCCAGCCTCTCGACAACGGTGCGGCTGAACCACGACGTATCCGCCATGACGGTTTCGATCGCTTCGATCAACTCGTCCTCGGAGCGGCGACGTTCCGTCACATCCTGAAGCGCCCAGATAACGCATTGCTGGTCGTTGATCTCGACGCGTTCGGCAGAGACAACGCATTCAGCGCTGCCACCATCCTTCAGGTTCATCCTGAGCGGCTCTTCGCGGATCGGCACATTGCCCTTCAGGCGGCGTTCCACGTCTCTGCGTGCATTCACGTCATCCCACAGTTTCAACTCGCTCGCTGTCTTGCCGATGACTTCCTGTTCCTTGCGTCCGCACAACTCCAGAAACGCGTCGTTGACTTCGGTAAAGACAAAGTCTTCGAGCCGGGAAATCGCCGTCGGTGCCGGAGAAAGGCGGAAGGACTTGAAGAAGCGCTCCTCGCTTTGGCGCAAAGCATTCTGCGCTTTTCTGCGCCCGTCGAGATCGGCAAAGGTAAAAAGCATGCAGGGCTCTTCGCCGACAGCGATCACCTCGCCAGCAACGATCACCAGTCGATCACCCTCCGGGATGGGGATCAACGCTTCCCGGTGGCGAATGATGCGTCCGTCCTCAAGCCGGTCAAGCGCGTCCTGTCCGGTTTCGCAATTGGAGAAGAGACCAAGCTCTTCAACACTACGGCCGATGATCTCTTCACGTGTAAATCCCGTCATCTCCATGAAACCCTGATTGACGCGAATGAAGCGCTTGTCCTCCATGCGGCAGATCAGGCCCGGTGCCGGGTTGGCGTTGAAGGCTCTTTCAAAACGCTCTTCCGCCTCGTAAAGCGGCGTCTCGTCACGGATGATCAGAACAGTGACGTCCGGCTTCGCACCCGAATCCTCGATCGTCAGACCCCGGATGGTGTGAACCCACGTCAAGTCGAGGTCGGAGGCCGGCGAGATTTCAACGGTCACATCGTCAACCTCTTCGCCGGCGACGAGCCGCTCCAGAGGATACTGCCCCTCGTCGAGCAGATGATTGTTGCGATAGCGAAGCGTGAAGTTCTTCCGGTAAGCCGCGATGTCCGTGCCGAGCTGCTCGAGCGTCTCGACCCGGTGCATCTCAAGCGCGGATTTGTTCGCCCAGGAGATTGTGCCATCCGGCTCCACCAGAATGAGACCGTCACTCAAGCCCGCAATGACGTGCTGCAGAACGAGACGGTTGATCTTCGGGGACTGCTCGATGTCGCTCATGAGGGGCAATCTCTTTCGTTTATGAATGATTTGAAATGGATCGAAGACGATAGTCCGGTGAAACGCGGGCAAGCGCAAACATGTTGCGCAGGGGCGGAAAAAAGCTCAAATGGGCACCCGAGCGATTGCACGACGAACGATCCAAAAGGACGAGCCTTTTCAATGCCGCAGATTTATGTCGATGCCGATGCGTGCCCGGTAAAGCCGGAAATACTGAAAGTCGCAGAACGGCATGATCTCGACGTCACCTTCGTCGCCAATTCAGGGCTGCGACCCTCCCGCGATCCCAAGGTGAAAAACGTCATCGTCTCAAACGGTTTCGACGCGGCTGATGATTGGATTGCGGAGCGTGCGGGCGAAGGGGATATCGTCATCACCGCGGATGTTCCGCTGGCCGGTCGCTGCGTGGCGAATGGCGCCATGGTTACGGGTCCGACTGGCCGCGTTTTCGATCAAGCCAATATTGGCATGGCCACCGCCATGCGCGACCTTGGCGCGCATTTGCGTGAAACGGGTGAGAGCAAGGGCTACAATGCCGCCTTCTCCCCACGTGACCGTTCGCAATTCCTGGAAACCCTTGACCGGCTTTGCCGCCGGATAAAGAAGTAATCGAGCATGGCGATCGCACCCAAGACAAAAGAACAGACAAAGATCAGTCTCTACGCACGGCATCGGCCATTTCTAATTGCTGCCGTCTTAGGGGGCGCGGTGTTGGCAGCAATGCTCATGCTCATACCGAAGCTCGCCATCGAATCTGCCGCGGTTGCGTTATTTCTGACCTATCTCTTCCTGCTCGCCCTACGGCTTCCCTATCTGACAGCAGCCCATCTCAAGGCCCATGCCGATCGTGACGATCTTCCAGCGATCGCCATCATCTTCATCACGCTGTTTGCCGTCGTTGTTGCTGTGGTGTCGCTGTTCATGGCGCTCAATCATTCCGGCGAAACCGCGCTGTCTCTGACACTTTCCTTTCTATCGGTCATTCTGGGTTGGCTGACGATCCACACCATGGCCGCGGTCCATTATGCCCATCTGTTCTGGCGCCCATCTGCTGACGGCGGAAAGAGGGAGCCGAAGGGCGGCATGGACTTTCCCGATACCGCAGCGCCCGGTATTTACGAATTCCTCTATTTCTCCGTCGTCATCGGCATGACGGCGCAGACCTCAGACGTTGCCGTCACCACAACGGCCATGCGCAAGGTCACGCTCGTCCACTCGATCGTGTCGTTCTTCTTCAACACTGTGCTGGTGGCAGCGGCGGTCAACGCCGCAGTGTCGCTGGCAGGTTGATACCGCTTTTATAAAGGATGCAGACCATGAAGGTAATTTCCCAGAATACGGCTTTTGGCGGCATGCAGGGTGTCTATGCGCATGAGTCCGAAACATGCAAATGCGAAATGACCTTCGCCGTTTTCGTGCCGCCAAAGGCGATCAACGAGCCCTGCCCCGTTCTTTGGTACCTTTCCGGTCTGACCTGCAGCCATGCCAACGTCATGGAAAAGGGTGAGTATCGAAGGCTCGCCGCAGAGCTCGGCCTCATCATCGTCTGCCCGGATACCAGCCCGCGCGGCAATGACGTCGCCGACGAGCTGACCAACTGGCAGATGGGCAAAGGCGCCGGCTTCTACCTCGATGCCACAGAGGCTCCCTGGGCCGAGCATTATCAGATGTATAGCTATATCACCGAAGAACTCCCGGCGCTGATCGGTGAGCATTTCCGCGCCGATATGAGCCGACAGGGCATTTTCGGCCACTCGATGGGCGGTCATGGCGCCATGACGATTGCGCTGAAAAACCCGGACCGCTTCAAGAGCTGCTCCGCCTTTGCTCCTATCGTCGCGCCCTCGTCTGCGGACTGGTCGCGCCCGGCTCTCGAAAAATATCTCGGCGAAGATCAAGCCGCTTGGCGTGCCTACGATGCCTGCGCCCTGGTGGAAGATGGTGCGCGCTTTCCTGAGTTTCTGATCGACCAGGGAAAAGCAGACAGTTTCCTGGAAAGCGGCTTGCGCCCATGGCTCTTCGAAGAGGCCATCAAAGGAACCGATATCGGCCTCACGCTACGCCTTCACGACCGTTACGATCACTCTTACTATTTCATCTCCACCTTCATGGACGATCACCTGAAGTGGCACGCGGAACGTCTTGTCTAAGCCATTAGAATTGCGTCGGTCGTCATCGACATCAAAGTCATGATTGAGGGCAAGTTTTCGTTATGCAAGTGATCTTTCTCGCGCCTTGCCCTTATCAAAACAAGAAATCTACCTTAATTAGATAAGCAATACATTGAGTTGATGAGATAATGCCGAAGTCATTTGTTCTACCTCCCCTTCGGGAGTTTTTCGATAACGCAACAGTTGCCCTGGCGCTCGCCGAAGCGAAAGGAGACAACGCACTCGTCCTCGTCAATCAGCACTTCAAAACCCTGACCGGCTATGACGATGCCGATGTCCTGGGCAAGAATTGCCGCATGCTACAGCAAGGCGCAGGCGGCGAGCGCGCTTCGAACGAAGAGGCGCGAGCAAAGATTCATTCCTTCCTGTCTCGGCCAACCTCGTCGGTGATACGCACACCAATCGTCAATTTCCGCAAGGATGGCCGCCCGTTCGTCAACTTGCTGTTCATGTCGAAGCTGAGTTCCTCATCCGGCGACGTCCAATACATATTCGCATCGCAGTTCGATATCAGCCGGACGAGACCCGACCTGCTCGACAAATACAACACTGATCTAGGCACGACCCTCACGCGTATTCAGCCCATGCTTGAGGGCCATAATGTCATTATCGAAGGCAGCCTGGCAACGATTGCAAGCTCAGCCACCACGATTGCGCAGGCAAAAGTGACCTTGGCCGAGCTTGATAAGAGCGACCAGAGCCAGTCTGGTCGGACCCTGAGGGATTGAGTTTGGACCAACGTGCAGAAGCCCAGGATGTGCCCGTCGTCGGCATCGGATCATCTGCAGGAGGACTGGAAGCTCTTCGCGAGATGTTCAGCTCTGCTGAAGTCCCGACCGGGCTTGCCTTCGTCGTCGTGCAGCATCTCGACCCGCATCATGAAAGCATGCTGGCAGAATTGATCGGCAGGCATACGGCACTTTCCGTGAAACAATGTCAGGGCGGAGAGCGTATCCAGCCGGACACCGTCTTTATCATTCCGCCGGGACACGGTCTGTCCATTTCCAACGGAACGCTCGAGCTGACGAATTTCGCTCAGCCCCGCGGATTGCGTAGACCGATCGACGACTTTTTCGTCTCGCTTGCCAATGACCAGAACGGCAATGCCGCCTGCGTCATTCTGTCCGGCACGGGCGCGGACGGCTCCACAGGTCTTCGTGCCGTCAAGGAAAATGGCGGCCTGTGCGTCGCCCAGGAGCCGGAAACGGCAAAATATGACGGCATGCCGCTTGCTGCCGCTGGCACCGGCCTCGTGGATTTCATCCAGCCGCCCGACAAGATTCTTGCCTGCATCGCCGGCTTCTTCTTTCGGCGCACCAAGGTGCTTGCCGATGAGCAGCCTTCGCTGGTCGAGGATCATATAGACGAGCTGTGCAAGACGCTGAGAAGCTCAGTCGGTCACGATTTTTCCGGCTACAAGAAGACCACCTTTGTTCGCCGTATCGAACGCAGAATGCATGTTCTCGGCATCGAACGTGCGAGGGAATATCTGCACCGGCTGCAACGCGATCAGGATGAATGCGAAGCGCTGTTTCGCGATCTGCTGATCAACGTCACGCGATTTTTCCGCGACCGGGAGTTTTTCGACGTTCTGCGCGATCGGGCGATCCGGCCCCTCCTCCAAAGCCAGGAAGCACGCGACGGAGGCGTGCGCGTCTGGGTGCCCGGCTGTTCGAGTGGCGAAGAAGCCTATTCCATTGCCATGCTGTTTGCCGAAGCAGCCCGCGAGTTACAGATTCTATGCGATGTCCAAATCTTCGCGACCGATATCGATGAGAGCATGCTGCAGATCGCCCGGTCGGGCTCTTATCCGAATGCCGCACTGGCCGACATTCCAGCCGCGTTGCACGAGCGCTACATTATTCCGCACAAGGACCGCTTCAACTTCGTCGGCCAGATCCGGGATATGATCCGTTTCTCCGGCCACAGCCTTGTGAAGGATCCGCCCTTTTCGAAGATCGACCTGATCTCCTGCCGCAACCTGCTCATTTATTTTGATGACAAGCTGCAGAAGACGATCATGCCGCTCTTCCACTATGCGTTGCGACCGGGCGGGTTTCTCTTCCTTGGTCCCTCCGAAAGCGTTGGTCGGTTCGAGACGGTTTTCGCCAGCATCGACCAGAAGGCGCGGCTTTTCGAAAGACTGCCGGGTCTTCCGACTTACCCCATTCCGCTTCCCGGAGGACGCCAGGATCAGGGTCGTCGACCGGGCGGCTCCGATGTTCAGCATGACGCAGCCAGAAGCGACGACGAAACCGTCGTGTCGCGTCTGCTTGAAAGATACGTGCCTGCCAGCATGCTTCTGGACCAGGAAGGTCAGATCATGGCAGCCTTCGGCAAGTTGAGCCGCTTTTTCGATTTTCCGGTGTCCCGCTCCAACGAGACCAGCGCTGCCTCGCTTGCCCGTCCCGGCGTCAAGGAGCAGATCGGACCTCTGCTGCGTCAAGCCCATTCAGCGAAGAAGCGTGTCATATCCAGCAAGGTTGAGGTCATCACCGAATTTGGCTCGCTGACGACAGACATCATCTGCGATCCGGTGGACGACGACAGGTTCCTCCTGGTGTTTCAGGATGCCGGGCAGTTCACGCCGCTGGAGGAAAGCGACCTTATCAGCCTTGAACCAAGCAACGGGCATGTCGAAGCCCTCGAGCGCGAATTGCGTTCGGCCAAGCATCGCCTTCGCTCCGCAACCGAAGAGCTTGAGACAGCCAATGAGGAGCTAAAGAGCTCCAACGAAGAAATGATGTCGATGAACGAAGAGCTTCAGTCGACCAACGAAGAGCTCACCACGGTCAATGACGAGCTGAAGAACAAGATCGAGCAGCTGACGATCGCCAATACCGATCTTCGCAACTTCTTCGATTCCACCAACCTCGCCATCATCGTTTTGGACCGAAACCTGCGCGTGCGGTCCTTCACCCGCGCGGCAACCGAGATCTTCCCGCTGCAGGCATCTGATCGCGGTCGCCCGATTTCGGATGTCACCACGCGCCTCTTGACCCCGGACTATCTCGATCATGTCCGTCATGTCATGGACGAAGGCGTAGATTACCAAGATACCGTCTGGCACGAAGAAACGCGAAAGACATTTACGCTCAGAATCCTGCCCTACAAAACCACGGATGGTACCATCACCGGCGCAACCATTGTCATGACCGACATCTCGCATGCGGTCAGCGTCGAAACCCAGTTGCAGCGAGAGCAGAACCGGCATGAGCTTGCTGTCGAAGCAGCAGGCATCGGCGTGTGGGAGTATCTGCCGGAACGGCAGGAGTTTCTTCTCGGTGGGTCCACAAGGGAGTTGCTGCAAGCACAGAGCGACCACCTCAGCAAGCAAGATTTCCTTGCGAAAATCCGCCAGGATGATCGGATCCAGGTGCTCGAAGCCCTCCAGCAGGCCGAGAAGGACCATGGCGGTTTCGACCTGACGACCGAACTTGCCTCCGCGCAAGGGTCTCGCTGGATCAAGGTGTTCGGACGTTATGTCGGCGATACGGATTCCCCGCGGATCATCGGTGTCACCGTCGATGTGACGGCCGAGTATCGGCTTGCCGAAACGCGCGAGCTGATGCTGAACGAGATGAACCACCGGGTGAAGAACCTCTTCGCCATGATCGGCGGCATTCTGCGCATGGCGGCACGAAAGCATGACACGGTGCAAAGCCTCGTCGCAGATGTCGAAGGCCGCATTCTGGCGCTGGGCAACGCCCATTCGCTTGCATCGAACCAGAAGCGCACTGGTCCGGTCGAGATTGCCGAACTGGTCAAGACAATCCTTGCACCCTATGAGCAGAAGGGCGGCATAAAAATCTCGCAAGGATCCCTACCCATTCCCGCAAAATGCATCACGCCGTTGACCCTCATCCTGCATGAATGGTCGACGAACGCGCTGAAATACGGAGCCCTCGGCCAGAGCCAGGGCAAGCTGAATGTGAGCTGGAACGAAGATAACGAAAATATTTATCTGCTATGGAACGAAACAATAGGAAAGCCCGTTGTAGCATTCGGGGAAAAAGGATTTGGGACTCTTCTGCTGTCAAGCGCCGCACGGCAATTGGGAGGCGCGATTGACACCAAGCTCGAAGGCTCCGAACTCCACCATATTCTGACTCTGCCACGTTCGGTATTAAATGACACGCAAATCGGTACTCATCGTTGAAGACGAAATCTTCGTTGCTCTGGACCTCCAAATGACCTTTGAAGAGGCTGGATGGGACGTCGCAGGGCCTTTTGCCAGCATCGAGCAATCATCGCTCTATCTCAAGGATCACACGCCAACCTGCGCAGTCCTCGATGTGCGCCTGATCGATGGCGAAGTGTTCCCCGTCGCAGACGTCTTGTCCGAACGCAATATTCCTTTCGTTTTCCATTCCGGCCATGCTGATGGCCGGCAATTGGCGCAACGTTACGAGGCTTCTGCTTTTTGCCAGAAACCATGCCTGCCTGGAAAACTGTTGAACGAGTTGGAAAAACTGTCGGACCGCGCTGATTCAAAGAGTTCTGAGGAAGTTCGAGCGAGCGCGTAAACCGTTCCCCTCCTTTGAGATCGATGCAAAAAAGCCGACGTTCCAGCCGGCTTTTTCGTTGATAAATTCAAGGAATGTCGCGATCTTTCAGATTTGCTTCCTGCTCTTAGCTCTTTGCTTTATCGCAGGTCATTATCAAAAAACCGCAGCACAGTTTTGCGTGGACGATGCTTCAGGTCACTGGCAGACCCGGAAACTCTCCATATGCCAACCACCATCATAAGAGTTTGGCACGCGACGATCTTCCAACCAGCAGCGGGGTGGCGGTGGCGGCGGAGGCTCGACGTAGCGCGGACCGCTGTCATTGGCGATCGCGCCGCTGATGATGCCACCGAGAAGACCGGCTGCAATGCCGCCGGCAATGACGGCGCCCGTATCATTATGGCGATGCCTGCGTGGAGGGTCGCGATATGGCGGAGGCGGAGGGCCGCGGCGTTCGTAGCGATAAGGGCCGTCGTAATATTGCGCGGAAGCCGTCTGAACGCTGGCGAACAGAGTGCCAGTCGTCAGTACAGCAGCAAGGATCGAAAGCATAACTTTCTTCATGGCAGAAATCTCCAGGTGAACTGGCACAGAAGCTTGCCAGTCAACGCAGGATCAATCTGCCATAGAAGCTCTGAACACGCGATGAATGCTGAAGCCCATCGCAAGACCTCGACCGACGCGGACAAAACATTTCCCGTCAATTCTTTTGAGGCAGCGTACCGATCTCCAGCGCATTGACCTTTCGCAGCGACTGCCGCCGCGCTAATCCAGTCATCGTTCCTCTTATTTCAGGGGAGCTCCCAAGTCCTGAGAGCCAATCAGGTAACACCTCGCCCCGCCTAGAAGGTGGGGCTTTTTTCTTCGCTGCTTCAAGCGAGGCGCCTGCCCGGATGGAAGCGCGCCATCTTCTATGTGACCCGATCATTTCAATGGAAATCTGTTTTCCATCGCAACTTTTTTGGCGGCCCTCCGTTATTTGGCTGAGACTCCCAGTCTCTAGTTCCCCTCTCGACTGACAACCCGCCTCGTGCGGGTTTTTTTTGGGAAATAGGTCGCGCTTACTGACATTTTTTGGGCAAGCGTACCGATGGGCTACGATGTGACCTCGCAGGCGCCCTCATTCAGCGTTAGCTTTCCACTATCGCTCCCGGGCATTGCCCAACTTTCCCCGAGCGAACAACCTGCCCCGCCGATTTGCGGGGCTTTTTTGTACCCTCATTAGGGTGACGGTGAGACGACCCGCCAGTTTTGGTCCGGTGCAGGACGCTCGCGACGGGACTCCTCGCCAAGAAGCTGGTCCAGCAGTTCGACAATGGCTGTCGGCATGTTGACGATCATCTCATCAACCATCTGGGTGAACCAATGATACCCATAGATGGCAAGCAGCGTCAGCACGAGCAGTAGAAGCCATGGCCAGAGCGGCTTGCGCGGCGGCTCCCTTTTCTCACTCTGCGCGTCGAGACTCACATCGAACTCCTTGGGCAACGTCCTCTATAAGGATGAAGATCAACTCAGGCCCTCCTGTTGCGAGGCTCGCCTCCGGGCGCGTAAGCTGTCTTCTGCTGAAAGCGAAAAATATTGCCGCACTGAGCACAACGGATCATGTAATCCGCCGGGTTCGTTGAAGGACGCTCCGCTCTGAAACCACGTGGCATTTCATCAATACGAAAATCCACGTGAGCAGAATCTTTCTCATCTATCTCAGACGCTTCGGCAAATCCGCTATGCCCGCAGCGCGAACATTCGAGTTTCCGGGAGTATCGATCGCGAGAGGCCATTTTTCGTCCTTTGATTTCAGCATCAGGTAGCAGCGGCACGCGGGCGATTCAATAGTGACGCACACACCTGACATTTCCCTCCGTGAGTTGGGGCGATTGCAGGCGGCGCTAAGATTCTGAAAAGATTCACTCTGTTCGAAAAAGGCGAATACCGGAAATGCCGCATTTTATGGTTCGCGAATACGATTCATAAACCACTTGGTAACGTCATTCACCTAAATTTCGAAACGTGAAATTGTCTGGCGGGGCGTGTCGGACGGATCTGTGGCATGCGATTGAAGAGTTCAACAGTGTTGAAAAAACTATCTGAGGCGCTTGGTCGCGCATTAGGCGCGACCTCTTTTGTGAAGGCTCTGCTGTTCGCAGCAGCCGTGGCGACAACCACCGTTTCCGCTACGCAGGTGGCGAAGGCAGACCCGAAATATGCTGGCATCGTCATCGATGCCAAAACGGGTAAGGTGCTCTACGGTGAAGATCCTGATGGTCTGCGCTATCCCGCTTCGTTGACGAAGATGATGACGCTTTACCTCACTTTCGAAGCGTTGAGCGCTGGGCGCATCACCCTCGACTCCAAGGTTCCAGTGTCGGCAAACGCCGCCAAGGAACCTCCGTCCAAGCTTGGCGTACGCGCCGGTGGTTCGGTCACCGTCGAGCAGGCCATTCTCGCCCTCGTCACCCGTTCCGCCAACGATATGGCAACGGCGCTCGGTGAGCATCTTGGCGGCTCGGAAGAGCGCTTCGCACGGATGATGACGGCAAAGGCTCGTGCTCTTGGCATGACACGCACCACCTATCGCAATGCCAACGGCCTTCCCAATACCGCGCAGATGACGACGGCGCGCGATCAGGCTCGTCTTGGTGTCGCGCTACGCCAGCACTTCCCGCAATATTATGGGTACTTCAATACCCGCACCTTCACCTTCGGTAAGCAGGTGATCGGCAACCACAATCGTCTCGTCGGTACGGTTCGCGGCGTTGACGGCATCAAGACGGGCTACACCCGTGCGGCCGGTAGCAACCTCGCAACCTCGGCGCAGCTCGATGGCCGCTCTATCGTTGCTGTTGTTCTCGGTGGTCGTTCGAGCGCCGCCCGTGACGCCACCATGCGCAAGCTGGTTGCGGAATATCTGCCGAAAGCCTCGCGCGGCGGAAACAGCAACCTGATTGCAGCAACGCCTTCGGCCCCGATCGAAGAACCCGTCGCTGTCGTGGCGGCTACCACACCCACCTCCGGTCTTCCGAATGCCGGTCCTGTTCCGCAGCAGCGTTACGGCGACGAGGCCCCGGTCTCCGCATTCGCGCCAGCGCAGGCCAATGCAGCTGTTGCTGCCATGGATGTCGCAACACGTCCTCGCGCTCCGGTAAAGCCTGTCCCTCCCGTCAGCATGAAGCCGGATCGTTCCGTTGTGACCAACTCCACGAAGGTCGACAACATCGTGACCGCCTCCACGTCGCCGTCCATCGCAGCCGCACCGTCTGCTGGCGCAGGTTGGGTAATCCAGATCGGCGCATCCCCGGACGAGAATTCCGCGCGCAACCTGCTTCAGGCTGCGCAGGATAAGGGCGGCAATGCACTGCGTACCGCCAAGCCATTTACGGTCGCCTTCACCAAGGACGGCGCCCAGATGTACCGCGCCCGTTTTGGCGGCTTCAACGGTCAGAATGATGCAGTCAATGCATGCAATGCTCTGAAGAAGAAAGGTGTCAGCTGCTGGGCTTCGCTCCAGTAGGCCAACAGACTGTTCCAGGACAGGCCGTGGCGTTTCGTAAAACACGGCCTGCCCACTCCTCGAATTGTATTGAGTAACGAGGCTTTACAGATGGCAATCAATGAAAACTACCTGGACATCGCCCCCAAAGGCAGAAGCCAGTCGGCGTCGGTGCTTCATCCAATCCACGAAGCGGCAATGAAAATTGCCGACATTGGGCTCAACAGATCCCGGCATAAGACCCGCGACCTGGTCAATCTCCTGCTTTGCCATGGCGCACGTGCCTGGCGCAGCAACCAGCCTGAGGCCAAGATCCATCTTCATATCGATGGACCATCCGGCCGGGCGCCTGTGCATCTCCGTCTTCGCTGAGAAACAACCGCTCAAAAAGAAACCCTGCGAAACCTTCGTTTCGCAGGGTTTTTTCATTTACGGGTTCGATCCTAGAACAACCGTTTGAAAAAGGATGTGGCGGCTGGCGCCACACCCCACAGCTTACTCGGCAGAACCGTCCGTGTCGGGCGCAGGAGCCGCGTCGCCACTGGTCAGATCCTCAGCGCCTTCGATCAGCGCCTCGACCTCATCTTCGCCTTCCGGCTCGTTGATGCGCTCGACGGAGACAACCTTCTCATCCTTGGCGGTCGAGAAGATGGTGACGCCCTTGGTCGCGCGGCTGGCGATACGGATACCGTTGACAGGCACGCGGATCAGCTGACCACCATCGGATACCAGCATGATCTGGTCGGTATCTTCGACGGGGAAGGCCGCAACGAGTGCGCCGATTTCCGTGGTCTTCGACGTGTCGGTGGCGCGGATACCCTTGCCCCCACGTCCCGAAGTGCGGAAATCGTAGGACGACGAACGCTTGCCGTAACCCTTCTCGGAGACAGTCAGAACGAACTGCTCGCGGCTCTTGAGTTCCTGATAGCGGGCTTCGCTCAGTTCGCCCTCTTCCGTCACCTCTTCGCCGACAAGTGCGATGTCTTCTTCATCGACACCGGCGGCACGGCGCTCTGCTGCGGACCGCTTGAGATAGGCTGCGCGCTCCCAAGGCTCAGCATCGCTGCTGCCGACAATGGTCATCGAAATGATCCGGTCGCCCTCACCCATATTGATGCCACGCACGCCGACGGAGTTGCGGCCTGCAAAGACGCGCACATCGTCGACCGGGAAGCGGATGCACTGGCCAAGCGCCGTCGTCAGCAGCACGTCGTCACGGTCGGTACAGGTCTCGACGGAGAGGATTTCATCGCCCTCCTCGTCCAGCTTCATCGCGATCTTGCCGTTGCGGTTGACCTGAACGAAGTCGGAAAGCTTGTTGCGACGAACCGTTCCACGTGTGGTGGAGAACATCACGTCGAGCTTTTCCCACGTCGTCTCGTCTTCAGGCAGTGGCATGATCGTGGTGATGCGCTCACCGGCTTCCAGCGGCAGCATGTTGATCAGCGCCTTGCCCTTGGACTGCGGCGTGCCGATCGGCAGACGCCAGACCTTCTCCTTGTAGACGATGCCACGCGAGGAGAAGAACAGAACCGGCGTGTGGGTATTGGCAACGAAGAGACGATTGACGAAGTCCTCGTCACGCGTTGCCATGCCAGAGCGACCCTTGCCGCCGCGACGCTGCGCCTTGTAGGTAGTCAACGGCACACGCTTGATGTAGCCCAGATGCGACACGGTCACGACCATGTCTTCACGGGCGATGAGGTCTTCATCGTCCATGTCCGGGCCGCCTTCGATGATCTCCGAGCGGCGCGGCGTGCCGAATTCTTCGCGGATGGCGGCAAGCTCGTCCTTGACGATCTGCTGGATGCGGATGCGCGAGGACAGGATATCGAGATATTCGCTGATCTCCGCACCGATCTTGTTCAGCTCGTCACCGATTTCATCGCGTCCGAGAGCAGTCAGGCGTGCCAGACGCAGTTCAAGGATGGCGCGGGCCTGCTCTTCCGACAGGTTATAGGTGCCGTCCTCGTTGATGCGGTGACGCGGATCGTCGATCAGCAGGATCAGACTTTCCACTTCGGTCGCAGGCCAACGACGCGTCATCAGCTCTTCACGGGCAGAGGCCGGGTCCGGCGCCTGACGGATAACGCGAATGACTTCATCGATGTTGGCGACAGCGATGGCGAGACCCACCAACACATGCGCACGATCGCGCGCCTTGCGAAGCAGGTACTTGGTGCGGCGGCTGACGACATCTTCACGGAAGGAGACGAAGGCACGCAGCATGTCGAGCAGCGTCATCTGCTCCGGCTTACCGCCGTTCAGCGCCACCATGTTGCAGCCAAAGGAGGTCTGCAGCGGCGTATAGCGATAAAGCTGGTTGAGGATCACTTCCGCATTGGCATCGCGCTTCAGCTCAACGACGACGCGGTAGCCCTGGCGGTCGGATTCGTCGCGCAGGTCGGAAATGCCTTCGATGCGCTTTTCCTTGACGAGCTCAGCCATCTTCTCGATCATCGAGGCCTTGTTCACCTGGAAGGGAACTTCGGTGATGATGATCTGCTCGCGGTCGCCACGCATCGGCTCGATGGTGGCGCGTCCGCGCATGATGACGGAGCCACGACCGGTCTCATAGGCCGAGCGGATACCGGAGCGGCCCATGATGAACGCGCCGGTCGGGAAGTCCGGGCCTGGAATGATCTGCATCAGTTCCGGCAACTCGATTTCCGGTCTGTCGATCAGCGCGATACAGCCTTCGATCACCTCGGATAGGTTATGCGGCGGAATGTTCGTCGCCATGCCGACAGCAATACCGCCTGCCCCGTTGACCAGAAGGTTCGGGAACTTCGCAGGCACCACGACTGGCTCATGCAAGGTGCCGTCATAGTTCTCGCGGAAATCGACGGTTTCCTTGTCCAGATCGTCGAGCAGGGAATGCGCGGCCTTCTGCAGGCGGCATTCGGTGTAGCGTTCGGCTGCCGGCGGATCGCCATCGATCGAGCCGAAGTTACCCTGACCGTCGATCAGCGGCAGGCGCAAAGACCAATCCTGCGCCATACGGGCCAAGGCATCATAAATCGCAGCGTTACCGTGCGGATGGTATTTACCCATCACGTCACCGGTGACACGGGCGCATTTGACGTATTTTTTATTCCAGTCGATGCCGAGTTCGGACATGCCATAAAGAATACGGCGATGAACTGGCTTCAACCCGTCACGGACATCCGGCAGCGCGCGCGAAACGATAACGCTCATGGCGTAATCGAGATACGACCGCTGCATTTCCTCCATGATGGAAATTGGTTCAATGCCTGGCGGAAGCTTTCCGCCGCCTGGGGGGCTCTGGTCAGTCAAAACGGATCACATTCTCTGTTAAGAATCGGATGGATTTTTATAGCGGAAACGGCGTCCGCACGCCAATTTCTGCGCCGGTTTTGAACAGTCTTTTACGTCATTTACAAGACGATACACAGTTTTCTGCAGGCGTCAGGGCAAAAGCCGGAGCACGGGGTTCCAATAGTGCTCCCTCTTGCCTAACATCATCGCAAAACAGGTCGCCAGATACCTGTGAACGCCACCAACGGGGGCGGCATAAGAACGGGGACGGTATGGCAAGCGCAGAAATCTTTATCAATGCCCTGACGACGATGCTCGTCACGCTCGACCCTCCTGGACTGGCGCCGGTCTTTCTGGCGCTGACCATCGGCATGACCCGCGCTCAGCGCGGCCAGGTCGCCTTGCGCGGCTCGCTGATCGGCTTCGGTATCCTCGCCATGTTCGCGCTCTTCGGAGCGTCCATCCTCGAACTCCTCGGCATATCGCTTGGCGCGTTCCGGATATCCGGTGGCCTGCTGCTTTTCTGGATTTCCTTCGAGATGATTTTCGAGAAGCGTCAGGAGCGCAAGGAGAAGACGTCCGAAGTCGCGGTCACCCAGGATCACATCCAGAACATCGCCGTGTTTCCATTGGCATTGCCTCTCATTGCCGGCCCTGGCGCGATTTCTGCGACTGTGCTGATTTCCGGTACGATGGAGACGGGCTTCGACAAGGCTCTCTTCATATTGCTGCTCGCCTTCAGCATGCTGATCGTCTTCGCAGCACTGCTTGCAGCCGATCGGCTGGACCGCTTCCTGGGCAATACCGGCCGCGCCATTCTCACACGCCTGCTTGGCGTGCTGCTCGCAGCACTCTCCGTCCAGTTCGTGGTCGACGGCATAAAATCTGTCATGAACATGTGAGTCCTGAACACATCGACCTATGACAGGATTTTCATTCCCGCATAGAAGCCGCCTCTAAAGGCCATCTGTATTTGGAAAGACTATGAAAAACCTGTTGCGGTTCGTCGTGCCGGAGGCAACGCCCGTCAGCTACAAGGAGCGCTTACGCGCAGCCGCAGGCGCATGGATCGGCATTCTGCTCACAGGCCTGATCGGATACATCGCCATCGGCGCGGGCCTGGCACTGCCCGCCCTGATCGCGCCCATGGGCGCCTCGGCCGTCTTGCTCTTCGCCGTTCCCTCCAGCCCACTTGCGCAGCCCTGGTCGATCCTTGGCGGAAACACCGTTGCCGCAGTGATCGGCGTTACCATCGGCCTTCTCGTGCCACAGCCTTTCCTTGCCGCCGCTTTGGCAATTGCCGTTTCCATCGGTGCGATGATCACCCTGCGATGCCTCCACCCGCCGAGCGGGGCCGTCGCGCTTACCGCCGTTCTGGGTGGTCCCGCGATCCACGACCTCGGCTATGGGTTCATTGTCTGGCCGGTGCTGGGCAATTCGGTGGCGCTCCTGGCGCTTGCGGTAGTCTATAACAATTTCACTGGACGGCCCTACCCCCATGCTATCCGTCCGCAAGCGGCAGGTCATGAAACGAAGGATTCAGCGCCCATCGAGCGTATTGGCTTTTCCTCTGCCGACCTGGATGACGTGCTGAAGGAATTTGACCAGGTTCTCGACATCGACCGTGACGATCTCGAAACGATTCTGCGCCGCACTGAACTTCGCTCCTATCGTCGGCGCGCCACCCATCTCGACTGCGCTAATATCATGTCGCGCGACGTCATCGGTGTAGCGCCGGACGATTCGCTGAAGAACGCCTATAGCCTGATGCGCAACCATCATATCAAAGCGTTGCCGGTGACGAATGATGTGGCGGAAGTCGTGGGCATCGTCACGCAGACGGACTTTCTCGACAAGGCCACTTGGACCCATGGCCGTCCGCGCATTGGCTTCCTCCAAAAGCTGCGTCTGATTGCAACAGGCAAACAGGCACCCAACGATACGGTCAAAGATATCATGACGTCTCCGGTAAAGACAATCTTGCCGACGACGGCAATCGAGGATGCCATCATCATCTTTGCCGAGCAGGGTCTGCACTATTTACCGGTCGTCGATGCCAATCAGAAGCTGACGGGGATTATCTCGCAGTCAGATGTGCTGGTGGGAATGCTGGCCGACAAGGTAGCGTCGAACAGTGATACCGGTGCCTCTGACACAATTCGTTGACAGGGTCAGCTGCTGGTACCCGTCTTGCGGCACGGCCAGTTCCAGTCGCGGCTCTCACCAATGTCCATATGAACCGATTCCGTGTGGCAGTAGGTGCCGACGCCGCCTCTTCCGGGCAGAGATCGCAGATAGTCTGCAAGATCCCACTTGGACACGCCCTTGATCTGTATGTCCACGGCCTCGCAGGTGAAATGCTTGGAGCCATGCGTCACGCCCTTGGGCGGGCGGTAGCCGGAGGTGATGATTGCTGGCTTGCGATAATGGGATTCAAGCTCCTTGATGCGATGTACCAACTCAGGCTTCAGGCAGCCCACATTCACCTGGTTCGTCTGCAAGACGAGCCCATTGGGCGCGATGCGCGTCAATCCCGGCATGGAGACGAGTTTCATCAAGCCCGTCGGCTTATCGTCCTCGTCGTCCAGATGACTTTCATCAAAAGACGGAGCCGCCTTTCCGAGGGAGGCCACAGCGGGTTGTGCCATGCCACCCAGAGCCGCTGCAGCGTCCTGTCCGGTCGCCCCGCGCTTTTTGGGAACGCCGGCAAATAAGGCTGCGGCCATCGGGATGTTCTGCGGACCCTGCGATGGCTCTTCGTTGGTTGATGACTTGCCACTTGCAAGCGCGTTTGTGGGCGCAGGACTGGAAGCTCCTGGCACCGCGTTGGACGATTGATCTTGGGAGGGCTGGGGCACGGGTTCCGCAGGCGCGTGGCCTTGGGTAGAATAGACACTCTTCAAAGCGGGCACGATCCGTCGCGTGGGGGCATAGGCCGGAACGCTGTCCATATCCGCTTGGCCCGTTGACGCCGTGCCGCTGGAGAAAATGCTGTGAGATCCGGCGGCAACCCCGGTCGCCTGCATGGCATAGCCGCCATTCGGCTGGTCCGCACCGTTCCCGGCTGCCGGCACTTGCGGGGCCTGTGGCGCCCCGCTTGGCATGGTGTTGGCTGCCGACTTGCCGTTAGCCGCCGACACCATTCTCGGATCGACATAGCCCGGCTGAGCGGGTTGCACGCCATTAGGCGCCGCGGACTGGGTTTTAGCCCCATCGACGCCCTGCCCATCCGCGAGCGCTGCGGGATCAAGCACGGCTGCCACATCCTTGCCCTCAGGCTTTGCTGAAACGCAGCCAGAAAGCATCAGGAGCGCCAAAACGATTGATGACGCGGCCGCTGCTGCGTCGCGCGATCGTCGTCGCTGCTGACCCATCTCCATCTTCAAAAGGAAAAACCTCCGCGTCTTGCGCTTCGACTGCACCAGAAACCGTGAGTTCGAGCAAAGCATAGCGCCGAGCCCGAAACATGCGCGGCTCATGGGGCGATCAAGACGAAGCGCGGAGAATGCGCATAAGCCTAAGGCCTTACCAGGAGCCGGTATTTTCCATAGATATCCACGGCTCGGCTGGTGCCAGGCTTGCGCCCTTCTGCAATATCTCGATGGAGATACCATCGGGCGAGCGAACGAACGCCATATGCCCGTCACGCGGCGGACGATTGATGGTCACGCCAGCGGCCTGCAGCTTGGCGCAGATCTCGTAGATATCGTCCACCTCATAAGCCAGATGGCCGAAGTTGCGTCCGCCCGCGTAATCTTCGGTATCCCAGTTATAGGTCAGCTCAAGAGCAGGCGCCTTGTTTTCCGTCGCCGCCTTGACGTCGTCGCGCGCAGCGAGGAACACGAGCGTAAACCGCCCTTTCTCGTTTTCGATGCGGCGAATCTCCTGCAAGCCGAAAATATCAGAGTAGAATTCGAGCGACGCCTTCAGGTCTTTGACCCGAACCATGGTGTGCAGATAACGCATTATGTATTCCTCTCATGTGTAGCATTCGGCTTGAGCGCAGACTCTAAAGCCTTTGGCCCGAAGACGGAAACGTTTTAGACGATGCCAGTCAGCCTTGAGCAAGCCCTGATCATTAAAAACCGGTCTGGAAACTGAAAACTAAGACTTGCGTACAACCGTTACTGCAATGTTAATCTCTTGGTAGGGAATCAGTTGACCGGTAGTGGTGCGTATTGAGGGGCTGGGCAAAATGGCTGATAGAATGTCGTCGAAGAGCATCGCCGAATTCGAAGATTTTTCTGGCGATGCCGTTGACCTGATCGAGATCACCGGCGTCGTTAAATGGTTCGACGTGGCAAAAGGTTTCGGGTTCATCGTGCCGGATAACGGCATGCAGGACGTTCTTCTGCATGTCTCCTGCCTGCGCCGCGACGGCTACCAGACAATCCTGGAAGGCACGCGGATCGTTGCACTCATCCAGCGTCGCGACCGGGGCTATCAGGCCTTCCGCATTCTGTCGATGGATCAGTCGACGGCCGTTCACCCTTCGCAAATGCCGCCGGTGCGTACCCATGTTCAGGTAACCCCTCACAGCGGCTTGGAGCGTGCCATCGTCAAGTGGTTCAACCGGACCAAGGGCTTCGGCTTCCTGACGCGCGGCGAAGGCACGGAAGACATCTTCATTCACATGGAAACGCTGCGCCGCTTCGGACTTGCGGAACTCCGCCCGGGTCAGGTCGTTCTGGTTCGCTATGGTGATGGCGACAAGGGCCTGATGGCAGCTGAGGTGCATCCCGACAATCCAGCCAGAATTGGAATGGCGCACTGATGAACCGCTTTGACATTCGTACCGTCGCAAGCGCCTTCGTGGCGCTTCTCTTTTTTGTAGCGTCTTACGCAGGCGCTGTGGCCCAGGAAACGTTTCCCAGCGAAAAGCTCGAGATCGTTAGCACCTCAGGCAAAACACACGCATTTACTGTGGAAGTGGCAAGCAGCGACGGCCAGCGTCAGCAGGGGCTGATGTTTCGCAAATCCATGGGCGACGACCGAGGGATGCTGTTCGATTTCAAAGAGGACAGAGATGTGATGATGTGGATGAAGAATACCTTCATCCCTCTCGATATGCTCTTTATTTCCAAGGCTGGGAAAATCACACACATCCACCCGGATGCGGTGCCTCATTCCGAGGACATCATCAGTTCAAACGGACAGGTACGCTACGTTCTGGAATTGAATGGCGGCGCTGTAAAAAAGCTAGGATTGGCCGTCGGCGACGCCGTGAAGGCAGCGCAGATAAAATAGATCCTTCGGATCATCGCGCTGAGCGTTGTCACTCACTGTAGACAAGCTAGATTGGCCGAGAACATGCAATCAGCCCGCGTGAGCAGACATCGGCAAGATCAAGCCGGGCGCTTTAGGCCCGGCTCTTGATTCTCAGTAGACTGGCTCTACATGGCTAAGTATGCGGCAGTTCGAAATAGACGATGCCAGACTGATCGCTGTTTCGATCGCTTCGACGGAATCAGCAGTCCCCTGCAGGTAGATAACGTCGTTTTCAGCCGTTGCTGAGATGTTGGATTTCTCGAGGCCCGATTCGAAGGCCAGAGCAGATGTAATGGCCTGGCAAACGCCAGCCATGCGGTCGCCGAAAAAGCTTTCCTGAATTCCAGACAGATTGAACATAATCGGGCCTCCTTCATTTAGAGCAGTGTTAACGCGCGAACAGATTGTTTGTTCATCTCCGGTTCATGTGTTTGTTCATTTTCCATTCATCTTACAAAAAAGATACCCCTAATGTGTTCACTTTTTTCGTGATCAGGAACCGAAGCGTGAGGCTGGGGTTATCCGTGCGCGGTGAGAAAGGAGAATGCGATGCTTATTCACAACTCAGAACCTTGCCATCACGCACAGTGGTGCAAGCCTGTCGCAGTCCATCTGCCCATGTGCCCGGCCGTGGAAATATATAGCCCGCTCGTGGCGCTGGAGATGCTCACATATCGCTGGCCCGAGGAACACGGTCCGGAATACGAAGCAGCCAAAAAGCAATGCCTGGACGCAGTCGCAGGACGTTGCGACCTGGAAGCGGCCAGAGAAGCCTTTATGCTCGCGAGCAGCCACGCGCATGTCTTGACCGTTCACTAAAGAATGGCGGGCAGACATCCAATTTGAGGGAGCGCCTCAAACGCTCCCTTTTTAGTTTGGCGCTTGCGTCTCAACGCCCAACGAAAGACGCTCGCGGCCATGGCCATTGGCCTCCATTCGATCAAGGAGCAAACGAGCAAACGGGCAGATCAGTGCGAAGGCCAGCGCTCCGCCAAAAACATCACAAAGGTGGTGACCGCCTTGGATCAGCACAGCCGGGATCATAATCAGATTGACGGTAATGGAAACCGCTATCAGGAGGCGATAACGGGGAACGAACCACACCGACATGGCCGCCATGAAAATGTGAAACGATGGAAATCCGATCAAGCCGAGGGCGGAGGCTGGACTGAGATAAATTGGGCCTTCACCGCCGAGTTGGATCAACTCCTTGCCGTAGTCGGGCGTAACGGCGAGAGGAATAGCCTCAAGAACCCATCTGGGTAAATCTTGATAGGCACTTGGACCGAAAGTCGGAAAAAATATCCAGAACATGATGGCTGTGAGAGCGCCGAGCACGCCCGTCAGCAGGAAGTGGTGGAGCCGTCGATAGTTACCCTGGAAGCCCAGGATGATGATCGTCAGCAAAAGCTGCGGGAGCGACGTCGCGTATACGATGAAGAGTACCGTCCCGATGAACGGGAAGTGCGCCACCAGTTCTACAGCTCTGCGCCACTCATATCCAAACACGCTATCGATATGAATTAGAGCATGGTCGATCATCGGATATTGGATCGGCAGAAATATGTAATTGAAAACGGAGCCGCAGATGGAAAACAGGATGAACAAACCTGCCGAGATCAATGCGGCAGCCATCCTCTCCTCTCGCTTCCTCCATCGATAGATTTGGCCAAGACAGAGCAGTCCACCGCCAATTGCCAGTGATAGGCAGTAGCCGGCAATATCGACGCCAATGCCCTTCACCGCAACTAAAACGAGATCGACGGCAAACAGCGCGCATATGATGAAGAAGACAAAGCGTTCTGCCCTTAAGAAATACAAGCGAAAGATCCTTGCTGGAGATACCGAGCAAGATATTAGGGCGGCAGACTTAATATCCTCTATAGGCCAAGGATGAGGAGACCGCTTGCCAGGACAGCGATCGGAACAATCACCCCGACAATGACGCGCTGACCGGTTGCCAGAAACGCAATGAAGCCGATGACGGCAGCACCGATTCTAAGCTCCATCGGCGAGTGCGACAGCGCCCCCGTCGGGAAGACGATCAGTTTCGCTGTCACTGCCATCACCAGCGCTGTGGCAACTGCCCTCACCCAATGCAATGCCTCCGATTCTTCCTTCAGCTTGTTTCCTGCCACAACACCAAGCCATCGCCAGATATCGGTAGCGATCCAGCCAGCAAGCGCGATGAAAAGATAAGGTGCCCACCAGGCATCGGTCATGGCTCGCCCTCCGTCGACGATGGGACAATTTTGCGACGAAACCAGAAGCGGTCGATCAGATAGGCGAGTGTTCCTCCACCGATCCCGGCATAGAGAATATCGAACTCAGGCTCGATCAGGGCGAACAAGGGTCCGCCGATCACCCCGATGATAAAGGCCACCTTGACGACCGAGTGTCGCGCAGAGGCCCATATGGAAGAGATGAAGTAAACCGGCGTCAGGAAGAACAGGACGCCAGCGACAAGCGGCGGAAAGGCAGCAACCACGCCGTAGCAGATTGCGACGATTGCTGTATTGATAAGCGTGAGAGTGATGCCGAAACCCGCAAACCATGCGACACGCGCTTCGCGAGGCACCTTCGTCAGGTTCTGGGTTGCGTAGACCCACGCCGTTATCGCAACGAAGTGTGAGAGAAACAGCAGCAGCCATGTCGGGGTCTTCGCTGTCCGCATATCGGGCACAATAGATGCCACCATCGGCATCATTCGGATCGATGACAATGTCACCGCCAGAAAACAGGCGGCCATCCCTGCCCCGCTCACCATGGAGCCGATCAATATCATCTTGGCCGGCAAGGCCCAGATGGTCAGCGTCATGAACACGGCCTCGCCGCGCGTGACGCCGGATTCCAAAGCAAAGGCGCTGAACCCGACAAAAGACGTCATCAGAATGAGAGAAGGAAGCGAGAATATTCCCATCATTCCCCTGGCAAACCAGAGAGGAAGAGAATGGGTGTCACCATGTGCAGACATCGGTCGTTCCGGAAGAATAGACAAATCGCTGGGGCCAGACCGAAGTACCAGACGCTTCGGCACAAGCCGACGCTTGTCTAGCACGCTTTTCGAAATCTGCGCGTCTAAAATGACGCAAAGGGATACCGCGCAAGAGCGTGCAGCCGCTTTATGATCACGACACGCTTAGAGCACCGGCCCAAAAGTCAAATCGATACATTCTCGCGATCAAGCACTTGGACACGCAGAGTTGAGCAAAAGAAAAGGCGGCGAAGAGTGATCTCCGCCGCCATGTATCCAGGTGTCCCAGCGAACACCTTTTACTTTTTCTTCGGGACCTTCGGAACGGTGTTGCCCTTGCGACGTGGCTTGGCGTCCTCGTCCTTTTTATCTGTCTCTGCCACCAAAACCTCAGCCTGTTCTTCAGCCTTTGAAGTCTTGGCTTTCGATTTGCCAGGAGACTTCGCAGCCTTCAATTCGGCTTCCGGCTTTGGCTTGACGGGCGCCGTCTCAGGCAACACATCGAGCTTGAGGCCATCCGTGCCGTCTTCCTTCTTGTCGAGGCTGACACTGACGACGCCACCCTTCTTCAGCTTGCCGAAGAGGATTTCGTTGGCCAGTGGCTTCTTGATGTGCTCCTGGATAACACGACCAAGCGGACGAGCGCCCATCTTTTCATCGTAGCCCTTCTCAGCCAGCCAAGCGACCGCATCGTCGTGCAGATCGAAGGTCACGTTACGCTCGGATAGCTGTGTCTCAAGCTGCATGACGAACTTCTGGACCACCTTGTGGATGACCGCAGTCGGCAGTGGCGAGAACGGAATGATCGCATCCAGACGGTTGCGGAATTCCGGAGTGAACAGGCGGTTCAATGCCTCTTCATCCTCGCCCGAGCGCTTGGACGATCCAAAGCCAATCGCAGACTTCGCCATTTCAGACGCGCCCGCATTGGTCGTCATGATGAGGATGACGTTGCGGAAGTCGATCTTCTTGCCGTTGTGATCCGTCAGCGAGCCATGATCCATGACCTGCAACAGAATGTTGTAGATGTCTGGATGCGCCTTTTCGATTTCGTCCAGCAGAACCACGGAATGCGGGTGCTGATCGACACCGTCTGTCAGAAGACCGCCCTGGTCGAAACCGACATAGCCGGGAGGTGCACCGAGCAGGCGCGAGACCGTATGACGCTCCATATACTCAGACATATCGAAGCGCAGCATTTCCACGCCGAGAGACGACGCAAGCTGCTTGGCGACCTCGGTCTTGCCAACGCCGGTCGGACCGGAGAAGACGTAAGAACCGATGGGCTTGTTCGGTTCGCGAAGACCCGCACGCGCCAGTTTGATGGCCGTGGAGAGCGCTTCGATTGCCGTGTCCTGTCCGTAGACGACCGAGCGCAGTTCCTGCTCGAGATTGGCAAGAACCATCTCGTCGTCCTTCGAGACCGTTTTCGGCGGAATGCGTGCCATGGTCGCGATCGTGACTTCGATTTCCTTCTCAGTGATCAGCTTGCGGCGCTTCGATGCCGGAAGAAGCATCTGAGCAGCACCGGTCTCGTCGATCACGTCGATCGCCTTATCGGGAAGCTTGCGGTCAGAAATGTAACGGGCCGACAGTTCCACCGCAGCCTTGATGGCGTCGTTGGTGTAGCGAAGGTGATGATACTCTTCGAAGTAGGGCTTGAGGCCCTTCATGATCTCGATAGCATCATCGATGGATGGCTCGTTGACGTCGATCTTCTGGAAGCGACGAACAAGCGCGCGGTCTTTTTCGAAGAACTGCCGATATTCCTTATAGGTTGTCGATCCGATGCAACGGATGGCGCCGGAGGACAAAGCAGGCTTCAGAAGGTTCGACGCATCCATCGCGCCGCCGGACGTTGCGCCCGCGCCGATCACCGTATGGATTTCGTCGATGAACAGGACGGCACCCGGATATTCTTCCAGTTCCTTGACGACCTGCTTCAGGCGTTCTTCAAAGTCACCGCGATAGCGCGTACCGGCCAGCAGCGTACCCATGTCGAGCGAGAAGATCGTGTCGTTGATCAGCGCTTCAGGCACCTTGCCCTCGACGATGCGCTTTGCCAAACCTTCGGCGATCGCCGTCTTGCCGACGCCGGGATCGCCCACATAAAGCGGGTTGTTCTTCGAGCGGCGGCAAAGAACCTGAATGGTACGGTTGACCTCTTCATGACGACCGATCAGCGGATCGATACGACCGGTTCTGGCCTTGTCGTTAAGGTTGACGCAATAGGCTTTGAGCGCGTCCGGCTGCTTTTTCGCGCCAGCCGCATCCTCTTCTGCGCCACCATTGCGGGCAGCTTTGGGTTCATTGTCGCCTTCGTCAGCACCGCGCGGCGTGCGGTTCTGGGAGGAGCCAGGACGCTTGCCGATACCGTGAGAAATGTAGTTCACCGCGTCGTAACGCGTCATTTCCTGCTCCTGCAGGAAGTAGGCGGCATGGCTCTCACGCTCGGCGAAGATCGCGACCAGCACGTTGGCACCGGTCACTTCTTCGCGGCCGGAAGACTGGACATGAATGACGGCGCGCTGAATGACGCGCTGAAAGCCGGACGTCGGCTTGGAATCCTCGTCATATCCTGTCACGAGATTGGAAAGTTCGTTATCGACATAGTCGATCACCGTCTTGCGCAACGTGTCGAGATCGACATTGCACGCGCCCATGACGGCCGCTGCATCAACGTCGTCGAGCAGAGCGAGAAGCAGATGTTCGAGCGTCGCATATTCGTGGTGACGCTCATTGGCAAAGGTCAGTGCCTGGTGCAGCGCCTTCTCGAGACTTGGGGAAAAAGTTGGCACGTTGCGATCCTCATTTCTTTTCCATGACGCACTGTAGCGGATGCTGGTGCTGTCGGGCGAAATCCATGACCTGGCTTACTTTTGTCTCTGCGACCTCATAAGTAAAGACCCCGCATTCACCGACACCATGCTGATGGACATGCAGCATGATGCGAGTGGCGGCGTCCCTGTCCTTCTGGAAAAAACGCTCCAGAATATGAATGACGAACTCCATGGGAGTGTAATCGTCGTTCAGGAGAAGAACACGGTACAAATTCGGTCGTTTTGTCTTAGGCTTGGTGCGGGTGATAACAGACGTTCCGCGGTTCGTTCCGCCGTCCTCCCCTTCGCTGTCGCCTTGCATGTAGATCGACTTAACGATCATTTCTCATCATTCTCCAAAATCAAACTCGCAAGCAATGAAGGGTGCGAGCAAGAATTTCGCCTCTTCTTATTTAGGTCTGTCTCAGTCGATTTTAAGCCCCTCGAGCTGCACTGCAATCAATAATCTGTTGGCGTGCAGCGAAAAGTAGAAGGACGACAGAAGGCGTAAGGCTCAAAGCTGAGCCTTTCTCCCATGTTTCACGCTACAGCGGGGAAGTTGTGCGAAAGTTACGCGACCTTTTGTCGCCGCGCGGTCACAAGAAGAGGGTTTAAGCCACAGATTGAAGGCCGCAAAAGCGGCGCTTCAATCCTCACTATCGAGCATTTCGCGCACGGCAACAGCCAGTTGCTTTAGCGAAAATGGCTTGGGCAGGAAGCCGAACTTGGCCTCCGCCGGCAGGTTCTTGGCAAAAGCATCTTCGGCATAACCGGACACGAAGATGAACTTGAGATCGGGATAGGACTTGCGCAATTCACGCAGCAAGGACGGGCCGTCCATTTCAGGCATGACCACGTCGGAGACGACGATATCGACCTTTCCTTCCAGCTCTTCCATCACCTCCAGGGCTTCAGTGCCGGAGCCGGCTTCGTAGACAGTATACCCGCGCGTTTCCAGCATGCGCTTGCCGCCGCGCCGCACCGCCTCTTCGTCTTCGACCAGCAGCACCACGGCAGACTTCCCGGTCAGATCAAGCGGCTCGTCCTTGGCTTCAGGTTTCGCAACAGCAGCATTGGCAACCGGTTTCCCCTCGTCCCCAGGAGCGACCGGTACAGGCTGTACCGGCTCGACGATATGGCGCGGCAACAGAATGCGGAACGCCGTTCCCTTGCCCACTTCCGATTCCGGGTAGATGAAGCCGCCGGACTGTTTGACGATGCCATAGACCATGGAAAGTCCAAGTCCCGTGCCCTTGCCCACCTCCTTGGTGGTGAAGAAGGGTTCGAAGATCTTGTCCATGATCTCCGGCGGAATGCCCGTACCGTTATCGGCGACTTCGACCATCACCATGTCTTCAGCCGGAAGCTCCGACTTGCCGAATGCCGCGACCTCGGCAGCTGGCAGGTTGCGGGTCGTCACCTTGATTTTGCCACCCTGCGGCATGGCATCGCGAGCGTTGACGCAGAGATTGATCATCACCTGCTCGAACTGGGACAGGTCGGTTTTCACCGGCCAGAGATCGCGTCCATAATCCACTTCCAACTTCACATTGGTACCGGAAATCAACCGGTCGACCAGCATGCGCAGATCGCCGATCACGTCGGTCAGATTGAGAACTGCGGGACGCATCGTCTGCTTGCGGGAGAACGCCAGCAATTGCCGCACCAGAACGGCGGCACGGTTCGCGTTGCGCTTGATTTCCATCAGGTCGGCAAAGCTTGCATCCGCAGGCCGCGCCTGCAGCAGCAAATGGTCTGACGATAGCAGAATGGCGGTGAGTACATTGTTGAAGTCATGCGCGATGCCGCCTGCAAGCGTGCCGACGGCGTTCATCTTCTGCGTTTGCGCCATCTGTGTTTCGAGCGCCTTCTGCTCGGTCACCTCGATGGCATAGACGATCGCCACCTCTTCAGGCGCCTCGTCATTCTGGTCGATGACGGCATTGACGTAGAAACGGAAGTGGCGCGTCTCGTCCTTCGGATGGCGAGAATCGAAAGGCGGAATATCGCCCTGGCGATCTTTCGCAGCGCTCATCGCCTGCGCAAGCTTGGCTTTCTCATTGTCGTGCAGCACGGTTTCGAACGCAACGGCGCTGTCGATATCATCACGGCTGACGACACCAGAAAACAGCTTCAGGAACGGCGCATTGGTGCGCAGGATGCGTCCCTCGCCATCCAGCGATGCGATAGCCATCGGCGTGTTGTTGAAGAAGCGGGTGAACCGCATCGCAGACGAGGATTCTGCGTTCTCCTGCCCCTTGGGACGCATGAGAACGAGTGTCCGGGTTTCACCTGGCGCACCGTCACGCGCCGCTGTCACCTGATGAACGAGGCGGGCCGGCATGCTTTGGCCGTTGACCCGGCGCATGTCGAGATCGAGCATTTCCGTTCGGTTGCTGCCCGCGTGCGGCTGAACCGATTCGATCAGCGCCATACCCTCGCCTGCGACGATATCGGAAACATTCAGAGAGCCCGGCGAAAACTGCGCGAGATCGATGCCAAGCCATTCCGACAGCGTCGCGTTGAGATAAACGATATCGCCCTTGCGTCCTGCGGCGAAGAAGCCGGCAGGGGCGTGGTCGAGATAATCGATGGCATTCTGCAATTCGCGGAAGAAACGCTCCTGGTCCTCGCGCTCGGCGGTAATGTCGGCGATCTGGAAGACGTGCAGGTCCTGCCCGTTCACCTCCTTCAGCAAACGTGCCTTGAGCCGGAACCAGCGTGGACCGGGCTGACTGACGGCCGACTGGCTCAGAGGTTTGAGAAGACGAAACTCTTCGTAACCGTCCCGTCCTTCGCGCAGTCCGTTGATCAGCCGATAGAGTGCCTCGGTCGATTCCCGGTCTCGCGACAGCAGCTGTTCGAGGCTTTGAATGTCCGTCGCACGGGTCGCGCCGGTCATCTGGCAATAGGTAGCGTTGGCATAAACCAGCCGCCCCTTGGTGTCGGTGATCAACGTGCCTTCAGGATGGGACGAGAGAAACCGCCGCGCCATCCCGTCGGATTGAGACTGCGGCATGACCTCGATGAAACCGATCACGGACGAGACGAGGAAGAAAATTCCGAGCATGGCAAGAACGCCGAGGATCCCGAGCACGATCTCGTTTTCGAGCGAGTCCTTGAAGTAAACGAAAGCAATGGCAGCGGCGACGAGCACAAGCGCCAGCAATAGAATACGAAGCACGGTGGCGGAGCGCCCACGCCTGTCCACCAAGGGGAAGTCGTTATCAGTGGATTGACGCACCTTGGTCATCGAGGTTTTACCCTTGCAGTTCTGCTAGTGGAATGAATTTGACATTTGATACCCGCATACGGAGATCTCGAGAATCAAATGTCAAATTCGTAAATTCCACTAGAAACAAAAACTTACTAGTGGTCTTGAAGATTTTGACATTTGCTCTCGAGTCCTCCGCCAGCGGTAGCAAATGTCAAAATCAGACCACTAGCTGTGCGACATGCCGAACAACAGCCGCGTCGAACGGAATCGCTTCTATTTCCTTGTAGCAATTTGCATAAATATCAAAAAGCTCCGTCCATCTATAAGCACCACCCATGCACAACCAATAACGATTTCGGCCACCTGTGCGCTTTGAGACAAGCTCTATAGTCGGGTGCTTTCGTCAAACTTGCAGCAAATTCGTGGACGAACAGGATAAATTCTTGTGCGAGGCGAAAAAAAATCGTCTTTTCCCGTCACGTTCTGTGAACAAATGTAATGCGGGCACATTTCCGCTGCACGAAATGGCTGAAGGGACCGGCTCCGTTATGGAAGATTTCATTGGCACATATGGCAATCGCCTGATCATTGCAGTGGTTGGTGTGGGTGCGGCACTCCTGCTGCTTGCCATCGTCCTGTGGTTCATCCGCAGACGCAGTGGCTCTGCCCCGTTCATCCGTGGCGGCCGAAACCGCCAGCCGCGCCTGCAGGTGCTGGACGCAACAGCCGTCGATGCAAGGCGGCGTCTCGTTCTCGTGCGCCGTGACAATGTCGAGCATCTGGTGATGATTGGCGGGCCGACGGACATCGTCATCGAAAGCGGTATTGGCGCCATCCCGTTCATGAAGGATGTGCGCGATCCACAGGAAGACGCCCTGATCGCACGTGATGCCGACCGACAGCGCACGCTCGCCCAGGCACCACAAGAGGATGTTCGCCCTGCAGCTGCATTTACCGCTCCCGAACTGAAGAGCGAGGCTCCCGAGGAACCCAGGAAGCAAACCGCGAGCACCGCGCCCGGGAAGCCTCAGCCAGCCGCCTCACCTTCGCCAGCGCCCGCCGTTGCGTCCAGACCCATTCCTGCTGCGCCACCAGTTCCCCCGCAGCCCGCAGCCCGAAAGCCACAGCCCACGCCGGCGACACCTCCCGTTTCGACTGTCGCACCCTCGGCGTCGGCTCCAAGCCGGGAGGCGCCTGAAGCGGTCGTACCATCAGCACCCAGAACGTTGGCCCGCGAGCCCGTCGCTCCGTCCATTCCAGTCGTTCCGCCACTGGTTGCCGCCGCCATCATGCAGCAGGATGAGGACATGAACCGGTCTGCTGCACCGGCTTCTCAAGCTCCCGTGGCCCCAGAAGCGCCTGTCGCTCCACAATCGCCTCTTCCTTCACAGGCCCCTAGCGTGTCTCCGGTTGTCGCACCGGTCGTATCCACGACCTATGACCGAAGATTCGCAGAGCCTAAGCTCACGGCAGAGCCTACATTGGAAGAAAAGTCAGAGCCGGTTGGGCAGAGTGAGGCAGCAATAGAGGAGCGAAATGCAGTCGATTTTCTAGACGCTGCCCGCGACCGCGTGCTTCCCGCCTACAGCGCTACACCGTCCGTTACCACCGCATCCGCAACGCCTGTGGCGCCGCTTGTCGCAAAACCGGAACCGCTTGCTCCAAGTGACAATGGTCCCGTCTTCGGCGACCAGTTGACCAGTGATTTCGAAAGCTTCCTGGAAGCGGAGATTGCCAAAAGCGCTAATGCCAATACCGATCTGCCGCGCCCGCTTGCCGTGGCGCCGCCGGTGAACCTCGACACAACGACACCTGACCCGCAACCCGATCCAAAGTTTTCGGAAGCCCCTGCGGATGCTGAACGAGACGTTCAAAAGGAAATGGCTCGCATCTTCGGTGAGATGTCGGTCACCCGCGACCGATAGTGACGATTGAAAGCAACGCCCGCGCGACACAAGAAGCTTGAGAGCTATCGGGTCGCGGCGTGCGTATCGATCTTCATCGCCGTTCCTGACGTCCTTGTGGCTCCTGATTGCGCCTCATTCTTCGACCAACACAGGATCTATTGCGGTTTTCCCTGCGCCCAATCTTGGTCATCATGCAGCCGCCACCTGACCCCGAGCGGGCGAATCCTTTCCGCGTCGAAGCTTGTCGAGCAAAAGGTAGATGACGGGGGTCGTATAGAGTGTCAGGACCTGGCTGACCATGAGTCCGCCGACGATCGCATAGCCCAAAGGTTGACGCAGTTCAGCACCGGACCCGTGACCAAGCGCCAGTGGTATTCCACCCAAGAGAGCGGCCATCGTCGTCATCAGGATCGGTCTGAAGCGCATCTGAGCGGCTTTGACGATCGCCTCCTCGCTCGACAACCCCTCCTCCCGCTCTGCCTGGATGGCGAAATCAACGAGCATGATGCCATTCTTCTTGACGATACCGATCAACAGAATGACCCCGATCATTGCCACAAGCCCGAAGTCGAAGCCGGCCACCTGCAGAGCCAGAAGCGCGCCAAGGCCCGCCGAAGGCAAGGTCGACAGGATCGTCAGCGGATGGATAAGGCTTTCGTAGAGCACGCCGAGAATGATGTAGACGACGAAGAGAGATGCCAGGATGAGCAGAGGGATGGTCCCAAGCGAATCCTTGAACGCCTTCGCGCTGCCGGAAAACGATGTCTGCAGCGACCCCGGAGGATGCATGTTGGACACGGCATTTTCGATGACGGCAGTGGCGTTTCCCAGAGCGACATCGGGCGCCAGGTTGAACGAGATGGTCACAGCCGGCGATTGGCCCTGATGCGCAATCGATACCGGCGAGGTGCCATCCGTCGTCCATTTTGCCACCACCGAAAGCGGGACAAGCGTTCCATTGCTTGCTCTGACCGACAGACGGTCAAGTGTGGCGATGTCTCGCTGCAGATCCGGCAACACCTCAAGAATGACACGGAAGGTGTCGGTCTGACTGGAGAAGGAGGCCACCTGGCGCTGACCAAAGGCGTCGTAAAGCGTCTCGTCGATGGTGGAAGGAAGGACGCCATAGAGCGTCGCTGCCGCGCGGTCGATCTTGATCGTCAGATTGGGCGCTTCAGCTTGCTGATCGCTCCCGACGTCGCGCAGTTCCGGCAACCCGGAAAGCTTGCTGGTGATCTTGTCCGACCATTCGCTCAGTTCCGCAATATCGGCATCTTGAAGTGTGAACTGATATTGCGTTTTCGCCGGCCGCGCACCGATATTGATATCCTGTGCTGACTGCATGAAGAGCTTGATGCCCTGCTGCGCATTGAGCGCCGTGCCCAACCGGTCGATCACCTGCTTGGCACTGACATCGCGTTCCTCCAGAGGTTTCAGCGTGATGTTGACATGGCCCTGATTGAGCGCATTGCCGCCGTTACCGCCGCCGATATCCATGAAGACGCTATAGACGGCGGGATCTTTCATGATGATCTCGCTGACGCGTTCCTGAAGCTTCGCCATCTCGGTAAAGGAAATGTCTGGAGAAGCCTGGGAAAGGCCAGCAATGAACCCGGTATCCTGCTCCGGAAAAAAGCCCTTGGGCGCGACGACGAACAGATAGCCGGTTGCTGCAATGGTCGCGAGAAAAACGACGAGCGTCAAAAAGCGGTGCCGTATGACTGGCTCGAGGCTGCGGATATAGAGTGCCGTCAATCCGTCGAAGAATGCCTCTCCCGCCAGATAGAAACGGCTGCGCTGATCCTTCTCGATGGGGCGGATGAATTTCGATGCCAGCATCGGCGTCAACGTCAGCGACACGATGGCGGAAATGACGATCGCGACAGTCAGCGTCACGGCAAATTCCCGAAACAGGCGTCCGATGATGCCACCCATCAACAGGATCGGAATGAGGACTGCAATCAGCGAGAGACTGATTGAAACGATCGTGAAACCGATCTCCCGCGTGCCTTGGAGCGCCGCCTGTCTCGGCTCGACCCCGTCTTCGATATGGCGGGTGATGTTCTCCAGCATGACGATGGCATCGTCGACGACAAAGCCAACGGCGACGACCAGCGCCATGAGCGATAGATTGTCCAGACTGAACCCAAAGAGCCACATGGGTGCCAGCGATCCGGCCAGAGCAATCGGAAGCGTCACCACGGGGATAAGTGTCGCGCGCAGGTTTCGCAGGAAAAGGAAGATCACGACAACGACGAGGCCGATGGTCAGCATCAGGGTAAACTGAATATCCGTCACGGACGCTCTGATCGTCGTCGTCCGGTCGGTGACGAGTTCCAGCTTGACCGAACGCGGCAGCGAGGCCTGAAGTGCGGGCAATTGCTCTTTCACCGCATTGACGACCGCAATCACATTGGCGCCGGGCTGACGAAAAACGTCAAGCGCAATCCCTCGCTCTCCATTGGTCCAGTGCGCCATCTTGCTGTCTTCCGCACCATCCGTCGCCTGCCCAATATCGCGAATGCGCACCGGCCCGCCGTTTCGATAGGCGATGACGGCGTCGTTCCATTCCGCGCTGCTGGAAATCTGGTCGTTCGTATAGATCGGAAAGGTGCGTGTTGGGTCGTCGATGTTCCCCTTCGGCGCGCTGAGACTGAGGTTGCCGATGGCGGTGCGCACGTCCTCCATCGTCACGTCGGCCTGGGCCAGGCGACCTGGATCGACAGCGATGCGGATCGCGGGTTTCTGCTTCCCGCCGATGTTGACGAAGGCCACACCTGAGACCTGCCCGATTTTCGAAGCGACGTTGCGTTCGATATACTCATCGAGTTGCGGCAGTGTCAGCGGATCGGAGGTCGCCGAAAGCTGCATGATCGGCGCATCGGCAGGGTTCGCCTTATGCACTGTGGGAAGCGAGGTCATGTCCTTCGGAAGCTCACCCGCCGCTTCGCTGATCGCCGTCTGTACATCGCTTGCAGCAGTCTCGATATTCTTATCGAGATCAAACTGCACAGTGATCGACGTGGTGCCGAGCGAACTGTTCGATGTCATTTCGGTAATGCCGCTGACGCGTGAGAGCGCCTGTTCAATGGGTTGCGCGACACTGGAGGCCATCGTCTCCGGCGAAGCACCGGGGAGATTGGCCGCGATCTGGATTGTGGGAAAATCGATTTGCGGAAGTGCCGAAACCGGCATGAATGGATAGCAGATCGCGCCGACCAGAAAGATGCCGGTCATCAGCAGCCCTGTCGCCACCGGATGCAGAATAAAGAAATCGAAGAAACTGGACGTACGGTTTTGGTCCTGATCGTTTTTCATGGTCAGTTCGCCTTCTCGGCGAGTTCGCCTGTCGGCGACCCTGTCCAGGGGGTAGCGGTGACAGTCGCGCCATTGCCGATCCGCGACTGGCCGTCCATGACGACTTCTTCGCCCTCTTTTATCCCCTCCGTCACCAGTGCTCTGGCGCCGGTCACGAAGGCGGTCTTGACGTTCCGCTGTTCCACCTTGTTGTCTTTAGAAACCACATAGGCGTAGAGCCCGTTGCGCCCTCTCGCCAACGCCTTGTCGGGAACGACCACCCCGCTCTTGTGCTCGACTGTCAGTGTGGTTGCGACCGGCAGGCCAGGCCAAAGAGCGCCGTTGCCATTGTCGAAGAGCGCCTTGAGATGAATGGAGCCGTTGGAGGCGTCGACCGAGTTGTCCATTGTCGTCAACTGGCCCTTCGCCAGGACGCGGCTTCCATCCGTCGTGATCAGGGTCACCGCCGCAATCTTCTCGCTGAGCGCTTGGCGGATCTCGCCGAACCTGTCGCCAGGCGCGACAAAGGACACGGCAATTGGATCCATCTGGGTGATTGTCACGATGCCATCGGTGGAGCTTGCGCTGACCACGCTACCCACATCGACCTGCTTGAAACCCGTGCGTCCGGAGATCGGGGCAATCACGGTTGCGAAGCCGAGTTGCGTTTCCGCACTCTTTATCATGGCATCATCATACTGGACGGCCGCGGCATATTGCTCGCTCAACGCATTCTTCTGTTCAAGTGTCGAGGCGGATGCCACACCCTTTTCGGCGAGCGACGCATAGCGCTGCGCCTCGGTCTTGGCACTATTATACTGTGCCTCGTCCTGCGCCTTCTTAGCCTTGGCGGAGGTGAGCGCGGATGAAAGCTCACGGTCATCCAGCGTCAGCAAGACGCTTCCTTTTTCAATCATCTGGCCTTCAGTGAAGCGGATATCGGTCACCTGCCCGCCGATCCGCGGTCTGACCGTGACGCTCTGTAACGGGTCCACGGTACCGATACCGTTGATCACCTTGTCGATCTCCTCGACCTTTGCCTTATAGACCGTGACAGGAACGGCAGGCGCGTCTTGCGCGCGGACGACATCGGGCTGCAACGCCAGCGCTACTCCCCCCACGTAGATTGCAGGGAGAACATAAAAAGGGAAGGCCTTGACGTACATGCTGCTGATCCCGCGCGCTGGAGTTCAAATTCAGCAGTAAACTCGGATCACGAATTTTTGTTCTGATGTGATACTAATATTAGGAACTACTTTTTAGGCGTTGCACATTGTTGAGCGCCAAGATCACAGAGAAGTCTCACCCTAACTGATGAGCGCGACGCCACGGGGCGTTTCTATCTCTGCGATGTAGCGGAAATTCTTGGTCTTGATCACAGTCGGAGGATCGATAATCTCGATATCAGCGTAGAGTTCTCGAACCCGATCCGCCTCGGGATGTTCGATCCGGAAGCTCTTTAGCCGAAAGCCAAAATCCGGCATGGATGGCGCGGGAGTTCCCCGCGCTCCCCAGTCCATCACCGAAGGTGCAACGCCGCCGCACGGCAGAGATCCATCGTCGGCGACCGCGAACAGCCACTCACGATCTCCACGTGACACCTCCTCTTGACGTCCCAGCAGATCGCCATGCCGCGTGAGCACGCTGGCAAAATCGCTGGTCCGCGCCACCCAGGCGCGCAGCCGTCGCCCCTGGTCCCACGCCGCCTGAACGGCCTCCGGATCATCGAGCCCGAACCAGCGTCGTCGCTTAGGCCGCTCTGCCTCTGGATCGACGGCAATGACTTCCAGAAAGACATCCCCGCCGAGCCGCAGCAGAAGATTGTGCGTTCCCATCTGCGGATGCTTGCCGCCTTTCGGCATGTCGATGCCGAGCGTATCACGCACATAGTCGGCGCCGACCTCAAGCGACGGTGCGATAATCGCCAGGTGATCCAGTTTCAACATCACGCACTCCATCGCTTGAAAAGCAAAAGGCCGCATTGCTGCGGCCTTTCAATCTCTATTCCTGTGGTAGCCAGCCGATCAAACCAGACGGCTCCGAACCAATGCCGCCTCGATGAAGCTTGCAAAAAGTGGATGCGGATCGAGTGGGCGGCTCTTGAGTTCCGGGTGATACTGCACACCGATGAACCATGGATGATCCGGATACTCCACCGTTTCCGGCAGAAGACCATCCGGCGACATGCCAGAGAACACCAGACCGCAGCTTTCCAGACGATCCTTATACTCCACGTTCACCTCGTAGCGGTGGCGGTGACGCTCGGAGATATCGGTCGAGCCATAGATGTCGGCAATCTTGGTATCCTTCTTCAGCGCAGCCTTGTAGGCGCCAAGACGCATGGTACCGCCGAGATCACCCTTCGAATTGCGCTTCTCAAGCTCGTTGCCCTTGACCCACTCGGTCATGAGACCAACAACGGGCTCCTGTGTCGGACCGAATTCGGTGGAGGATGCCTTTTCGATACCAGCCAGATGACGCGCCGCTTCCACGACAGCCATCTGCATGCCAAAGCAGATACCGAAATACGGAACCTGACGTTCGCGGGCAAACTGAGCTGCACGGATCTTGCCTTCAGAACCGCGCTCACCAAAACCGCCTGGAACGAGGATCGCATTGACCTTCTCGAGATAGGGAGCCGGATCTTCCTTTTCGAAGACTTCGGACTCGATCCACTCGAGCTTCACCTTGACCCGGTTGGCAATACCGCCGTGATGCAGCGCTTCGATGAGCGACTTATAGGCATCCTTGAGGCCGGTGTACTTGCCAACGATGGCGATCGTGACTTCGCCTTCCGGCGTATGAATGCGGTTGCAGACTTCTTCCCACTGCTCAAGACGGGGCTTGGGAGCAGGCTCGATGCCAAAGGCAGCCAGCACTTCGTTGTCGAGGCCTTCCTTGTGGTAGGCCGTCGGCACGTCATAGATGTTCGCGACATCCAGCGCCTGGATAACGGCAGACTGGCGCACGTTGCAGAACAGCGAGAGCTTGCGGCGTTCCGCCTCCGGAATTTCGCGATCCGCGCGAACCAGCAGGATGTCCGGATGGATACCGAGCGCCTGCAGTTCCTTGACGGAGTGCTGTGTGGGCTTCGTCTTCAGCTCGCCAGCCGCCGGGATGTAAGGCATCAGCGTCAGGTGAAGATAGATCGCCGTCCCGCGTGGCAGGTCATTGCCGAGCTGGCGGATGGCTTCCATGAAAGGCATCGCCTCGATGTCGCCGACCGTGCCGCCAATTTCGCAGATGACGAAATCATAGTCGTCATTGCCTTCGGTCACGAAATCCTTGATCTCGTTGGTCACATGCGGAATGACCTGAACCGTCGCGCCGAGATAATCGCCGCGGCGTTCCTTATCGATGATGTTCTTGTAGATACGACCCGTGGTGATGTTGTCCGTCTTGGTTGCGGAACGCCCGGTGAAGCGTTCGTAGTGGCCAAGATCGAGATCCGTTTCCGCGCCGTCATCGGTCACGAAAACCTCACCGTGCTGGGTGGGGCTCATGGTGCCGGGATCGACATTGAGGTAGGGGTCGAGTTTGCGAAGCCGCACCCGATATCCACGGGATTGCAACAACGCTCCGAGTGCCGCGGCCGCAATGCCCTTCCCAAGGGAGGATACCACGCCGCCTGTGATGAATACATATCGCGCCATGGGAGTCACCGCTTACCTTTTAATAGATGATTCCGCCAGCCCCAAATTCATTGATCGCGAAATCATCTGTTGATGACGCGTGGAAGCTCAGCCGGAATGTAAACAAAAGAAAACCGGCAGGCTTTTGGCCTGCCGGAGTGTTAGTCGTCACCTGCGCCTTATTGGCCGGTGGGAACACCATTGGTGTTGGCGGGAGCCTGCTGCGGAGCAGGTGCGGCCGGAGCGGCAGCGCCACCTTCAGCCGGTGCCGCTGGCGTCGTCGTCGCAGGCGCCTGGTTGTTCGCACCATTCGTGGTGGACGGAACGCCATTATTCGCCGGAGCCTGCGAAGGCGCCGATGGCGTCGTCGACGACGGGCCGAGCGTATCGAGGATGCCGTTACCCTGACCCTGCTGTGCCGGAATGCGGTCCAGGATGTCCGTTGGACGCGATTCGTAACGGGTCAGGAGACCAAGGCCAAGGGACGTCGCGAAGAACAGAGCCGCGAGGATCGCCGTCGTGCGGGTCAGGGCATTTGCGGTGCCGCGTGCGGACATGAAGCCAGAGCCGCCGCCAATACCGAGGCCGCCGCCTTCGGAACGCTGGATCAGGACCACGCCGACAAGCGCCAGCACGATCATGA
>Ga0308172_1000404_pt1 | contig 57171 bp, 48 predicted proteins | sample PhyGR2_FD_202134 | JGI IMG/M metagenome (GOLD analysis project Ga0308172, IMG submission 202134) | Phyllosphere microbial communities from UC Gill Tract Community Farm, Albany, California, United States - DLSLSG.R2 | ecosystem: Host-associated > Plants > Phyllosphere > Unclassified | place: USA... | reverse complement strand
GACCGCGCTGTAGGCCCCATCCTGGGGCCCAGCGCTTGACAGGCATCCATGCCTGTCACCTCCCTCCGCAAGACCTGCGTTCGGCCTTCTGAAGTCGCGGAGATCAAAAGCAAGAGCAAGAGCAAGATCAAGATCAAGATCAAGATCAAGATCAACAGCCAAAACGATAGCAGTGACCGTTATTTACAGGTAGGGGGTTAGTGAAGAGGGTACCCTGCATAGCGATTGCTGATGATTAATCTACCTATCCACGATAGCAGCTGCACGGCCATTCAAGCCGTATGCACGGTCATCGCAACCAGCCTTCCCACAATCGGCCTAACAATCAACACGCACACAAAGGCTACCGGCATCGCCAATCGATAAGCTTTCAGTACGTTGCTCATATAATCCTGATCGATTCCGGCATTAGCTGCCGTGATCACGAAACACATCAGCAATGCCATGATGGCCGACATGTAAAAGGCAAACACATACGGCGTGGCATTCACATGCAACCTGCGACGACGGCTTTGAGTGACATCAGTCATGCGACCTCCTGGAGTCCGATTGAGGCCTTACCCTATCAACCCACTGCGCTTCACCAGTAGACCGCTCCGCCTAACTCCTTTATAAAGCAAAACTTACGAATCCCAAGGGCACAGCATGGACCTGCTCAACGCCATCCGCAGCTTCATCAAGGTCGTCGAAGCCGGAAGTATTGCAGCAGGTGCCCGCAGCCTGGGCATTACCCCAGCAGCTGTGAGCCAGAACCTGGCCCGGCTTGAAGGGCATTTGCAGGTCCGTTTGCTGACCCGCACAACGCGGCGTATGACGCTGACTCCCGCCGGCACCCAGTACTACAAGCATGTCAGGCTGATAGAGCGTGACTTGGCGCGCGCTGAACAAGCGGTGATGACCCCCGAAAGCGAACCTCAAGGTCGTTTGTGCATCGCGTCGACCTCTGCGTTCGGTCGTCACGTCCTGGCGCCCCTGATACCCGCGTTCAGCGTGCTGTACCCGCGCATTTCGATAGAACTGGTCATGAGCGACAGAAAGGTTGACCACGCACGTGAAGGTATCGATGTCAGCCTGCGCATCACGCCCCAGTTGGACGAGCACCTGATAGCCAAGCACATCGCCCGCATTCCTTTCGTCTGCTGTGCCGCACCAGGGTACCTGGCCAGTGCCGGCGTACCACAGACGCCGGAGGCGCTGCGCAATCACCGCTGTCTGGTGTTTCGCTACCCGGTCGATGGCCGTCTGTTGCGTTGGGGATTCATGCGTGATGGGCAGCGCCTGGAGCCCGAATTTGGCGACGTGCTCATCTGCGACGACATCGATGCGCTGACGCAGATGGCGGTGCATGACGGCGGCATCACGCGCCTGGCAGCATTCATTGCCCGGCCGCACCTGGCTTGCGGTGCCCTGGTGCCGCTGTTCGAACATGGCCCTGACGGGCAGGCGTACGCGCAGACAGCACCCATGGACGTTTATCTCTGCGTGGCCGACCGCTTCGCACTCACGAGCAAGGTACACGCCTTCATGCACTACCTGCGCGACCACCTGGGCGAAGAGTGGCAAGTGCCAACATGAAAAAACCGCCACAAGGGCGGTTTTTCAAGGTAACGGTAACGATCAGAAGCGGTAAGTGAGCGATGCCCCTACACCGTGCGCGCTGTTCTCGTACTTGGCACGGTAGGCGCCCTTGGTGGCGCTGACCTGATTGACCTTGGTGTCTTCTTCCCACAGGTAGGAATACGCCACGTCGATGGTCATGTCCTCGCTCGGGCTCCAGCCGGCGCCCAGGCTGAAGATCTTGCGATCGCCCGTGGGGATGCGCGGCGAACGGTCCTGGTTGTTGGTCGGCGATTGGTCGACCGTGAAGCCGGTACGCAGCACCCACTCCTTGTTGACCTTGTACGACGCACCCACGGCGTGGGCCCAGGTGTCATGCCAGTTCTGTTCTTCCGAAATGGTCTGGAAGGCAGAGCCGATCAATGGGCGCGGGACATCGTTCTGTACAGTGATGTCCTTCAGGCGGCTCCAGCGCGTCCAGGTGCTGCCAGCGTACAGCGTCCATTGGTCGTCGAGTTCATGCGTGACCGACAGGTCAACCGACTCCGGCGTCTTGATCTTGAGCGAGGCATCGAACTTGCTGCCGTTGAATGGCCCGATCAGTGGGGTGTTGACCTTGGTCTTGCCCTCGAGCTTGTAGTCGACCATGGAGTGATAGGTCAGGCCGATGCGCGTGCGGTCGGTGGCTTGCACCATCAGGCCGATGTTGTAGCCGACTGCCGTGTCGTCACCCTTGATCTTGACTTCACCGTCGTTGCGCCCAGGAGTGGCCGGGTTGATCAGGTTGGAACCCAGTTCGCCCTTGATCCGGTTGAAGGTCGGGCCGAAGCCGATCGATACCTTGTCATTGAAGGCATAGCTGACGGTAGGCTGGAACGTCACCACTTCCACGTGACTTTTCTTGCCCCAATAGCGCGCCGCGTCGTCACTGCCGTAATCGGTCACCAGGCCGAAGGGCACGTAGACACCGAAGCCGACGGTCCAGTGGTCGTCGATGGGCTTGACGTAGTAACCCATGGGTACGCCGACGACCGGTACCATGTCACCGTCAGTTTCCCCCCCAAGGTTGCTGCCAGGCCCCGAGATATCGGTTTTGGCGATGACCGCTGCGCCACCGACGGTGACCTGCTGGCGCTTGAGGCGGGACATGCCGGCCGGGTTGCCGTATACGGTGCTGGCATCCTCGGCAGAAGAGGAACGTCCCGCGAAACCTGTCCCCATGCTGCTGACGCTTTGTTCGTTCAACGCGAAGCCGCTGGCGAACAGTTGGCTCGAAGCGAGCGCAACAGCAACGCCAAGGGAGGTTTTGAGCATTACTTTTTTCATTATTAGAACTCCTTGGGATCTCCGAGGCGAAAAGCTACCAACAAATCACGCGCTGCGCTATAGGCGCAATCGCAGGAGATAGAGCGGTTTTGTAGGACAATCCGACTAAAATTCCTTTTCTCAGTTGAGTCTGTAAGAACCGTCTCAAGAAGCTACTGGCAGTTTCTGATCAATGCAGGCTCGCCAGGCTTCGGTGAAGTCTCGCAAGCGACCCTGAGGGTTGAAAATCTGCCGCCAGATACGCGCCTGGCCCATCCGGTCGTCCACGGCAGGCAAGGTCACCACCTGGGCCTCCACAAGCAGCCAGGCAATGGCAGTGGCGTAGCGCAGGTTGACGGTGAGTTCCAGGTCGGGTCCGCCCAGGAAGGCATGTTGGCTGGCCAGGCCGCGTACACGGCTGGCCAAGTCTGGATCGCGTGCCAGGTAGTCGTCCCAGAGCGCCCGATGACGCTGATCATCTATGCGAAAGAGGCCATGCCCGCGTCTGCCGTGTAGCGCCGATCCCAAAGCCGACTGGCAGGCAGCGATGCCGAGCAACAACACTTCGGCGCTGGCGCAGTGACGGTCAAGGTAGATCAGTGTGGGCCTGATGACATGCTGACGTAGTTCTTTGGCCGCAATACCCATGGTGCCCCCGAGCAGTAAGGGACCGGCGGGCGCAGGCGCTTGGCAGCTGTGTGAACGGTCAGGCCCGCCGGAAGCGGCGTGCACCGCTCGAGTTGAAGTGTAGTGTGATAAGGGTGACGTAAAAGGCTGTTTTTAAATCGATTGCTGCCTGACAAGCCGAGCGATATACCCGAAGGCAATTACGCTGGATTTGTGCAGGCAAGCTGGGAGGGGGTGTATCTGATGGGTGAATGCCGCAGCATTCACCGCTCACGCGGTGAGTGACTGGCGGGTACGGGCGATGACGGCCTGCAGCGGTTCGCTGCGGCTGTACTGCTCGTGGTACAGGCGTTCGGTATGGCAGGCGATACCGTGTTCGTCCACCAGCGTAAAGCTGAAGCTGCCTTTGCGGGGGGCGACGAGCAAGCATTTCAACGGCGAGAACGCCTGGGAAAGGGTACCGATTGCAGCCTGGATTTGATGTTGAGTTTGCATATTATTGGAGGTTCCTGCATTAAACACGGGGAGTAGATCCGTGCATCATAGAAACGTTCCAGTGACGTCTTTATTAAGGGACGAGAGAACCTGCTGGAACAAAGCAGCCAGAGGGAGCGCAATCAATGGTGGGCGCTTGGGCTGACTGGTAGGTACTTCAGAGGGCAGGCAGCACGCGGAGCCAAGGTTCTAGGCCTTCGCGCGGGATCCTGATCAATTGGACTCGTGATGGATGTCGCGGCAGCGTATCGGCTGCGGGCGAATCATCGAAAGGGCCGGTCCTGGTTTCAGCAGCGCGCTATTGGGAGAGCGAGTCTGCAAGGACACTGTGGGCCAGAATTGACTTTCAGCTTGGTACTAACGAGGCGCATCCTACCTGAGCCTTTCGGTGAAGGCAAGCCCTGATTGTGCGTGGGTAGCCGAGCAGTATGGCGCTTAATGCCGGCGGTGGGAAGGGGCCGAGCGTGCTCGAAGGGTGTCCTGGCCGCCTTGCTCACACACGAACGGATGCGCGGTTGATGTTTGTTCACACCGAAAGGAGGACGTGTATCAAACCTGTCCCACCTTTCGCTCCAGTCGCCAATGACTTGACTAGCCAGTTAAGTCAATGAAAAAAAACACTATTTTTCGTTGGTGAAAAAATCGTCAGTTTGACAGCAGCCCCCGTAATTCGGGGCTTGGCGGGGGGGAATAGGGTGTTGTCCACCGACTTATCCACAGGAACTGTGGATTGTCGCCGCCGCTTGCTCTAGTGCGGGGTTGGCGCCAAGCTGCCTCGGGTCTCGCCAAGAATCAGACCAGTTCGAATGACCATCCATCGTCTCGCAAACGTCAAGAAACAATCACATGAAATTTTTATAAAAAAAATCCTCAGGGTTAGGCCCGCACGTCGAAAACCGGTAGAGTGGCGCGCTTTTCGATTTGCCTGACCTGCCGCTCATGAAGTCTCGCAGTAAACAACTTGCCAGCCCCATGCCCTCGTCTGCAGAGCGTTCCGGACGGTTCACCCTAAAGGTTGCCCTGTGGCTACTCGACAATTCGCGTCTGGGTGACAAGCCTCAGGTCAAGCACTTGGCTGGGCGGTTGCTCAAGCGCCCAGCCCGCGAGGGTGTGGTGGTGGCTCAAAGCCGCCTGGGGCAGATGCTTTGCCGCGATTGTGGCAGCGCCCGTGATCGGCGTATCGGCCATGACCTGCTACGCCAGGCCGCACGCGCTGGCGATTGTCGTGCCCAGGTGGAGTATGCACGGGCGTGCCGGGCGTCTGCGCCCGAACAGGCCCGCAGCTGGCTGGAGTTGGCGGCCGGGAAGGGGTCCCATGAGGCCCGTCGATTGCTGCGTCAGTGGTTTGGGCACTGACGACCCCTGCAGGTGACGGCGGCACGGGCAACCTGCCGGTCAGGCTGTTAAGCTTCAGCGAATTTGCCAACAGTGACCGGGGTAGGCATGACAGTGGATCTGGCCAGCATTCTGCTGGGCTTGGTGGCGGGCGCGGTGCCGTGCCTGGTGTGGGTCATGCAGCTTCAGCGTCGGCATGCAGCACGTGATGGCGAGCGTGCTTTGCTTGACGAGCGTCTGAACGCAGCGCAGTTGGCCCAGGCCGGTTTGCAGGCGCAACTCGAAGCCAGCCGTGATGAAGTCAGTGATCTCAGCGAAGCCAATACCCTCAAGCAGACGCAACTGGCAGCCCAGGGACGAGAGCTGGAGCTGCTGCAGATCGAGCGAGACAACGCCCGTGATGCCGCTCACGCCTGGAACCTGGAACGCGCGACTCGCGAGGCCGAGCAGCGCCGTCTGGAGTCCCAGGCCGCACGCCTCGAAGCCGAGCTGCGAGAACAGCAGGAAAGCCACCAGCAGCGTCTCGAAGACCTGCAGGAGGCCCGCGATACGCTGCGCGCCCAGTTTGCCGACATGGCCACCAAGATTTTCGATGAGCGTGAGCAGCGCTTTGCTCAAACCAGCCAGCAGCACCTTGGCCAACTGCTCGACCCATTGAAGGAGCGTATCCAGGCGTTCGAAAAGCGTGTCGAGGAAAGTTACCAGCAGGAGGCCCGCGAGCGTTTTTCGCTGGGCAAGGAACTCGAGCGCCTGCAGCAACTCAACCTGCGTCTGTCCGATGAAGCGACCAACCTCACCCAGGCGCTCAAGGGGCAGAAAACCCAGGGTAATTGGGGCGAGCTGATCCTGGAGCGCGTGCTCGAACACGCAGGGCTGGAGAAGGGTAGGGAGTACCAGACGCAGGTGAGCCTGAAGAGCGCTGACGGTGAGCGCTTCCAGCCAGATGTGCTGATCATGTTGCCGGGCAATAAGCAGGTGGTGGTCGATGCCAAGGTCAGCCTGACGGCGTATCAGCAGTTCGTGTCAGGCAACGACGAGGCGGCGCTCAAGCAGCACGTCCAGTCGCTGCGCAGTCACGTCAAGGGCCTGTCGAGCAAGGACTACAGCCGCCTCGAAGGCCTGCACAGCCTGGATTTCGTACTGTTGTTCGTGCCCATCGAGGCCGCGTTCTCGGCGGCACTGCAGGCCGAGCCCAACCTGTTCCAGGAAGCCTTCGACCGGCAAATCGTCATCGTCAGCCCCACCACCTTGCTGGCCACCTTGCGGGTGATAGACAGCTTGTGGAAGCAGGAACGCCAAGGCCAGAACGCCCGGGAAATCGCCGAACGTGCCGGGTGGCTGTACGACAAGTTCGTGTTGTTCATCCAGGACCTGGATGAGCTGGGCAGCCGCCTGCAACAGGTGGACAAGGCCTATGCGGCAGCACGTAACAAACTGTGCGAAGGGCGCGGCAATCTCGTCAGTCGCAGCGAGCAGCTCAAGCTGCTCGGCGCCCGGGCCAGCAAAAGCCTGTCGCCCGACTTGCTCGAACGCGCCTTCGCCGATGAAGTGCCCGACCAGGCAGTTACTGCACCAGGCTCAGATGACGGTTGAGCAGGGCCCGCAATGCAGCCGGCTTGACCGGCTTGGGCAAATAGTCCAGGCCTGCGGCATGCACCAGGGCGATGGTTTCCTTGCTGCCGTCGGCGCTGATGACCACCCCGGGCACCGGTTCGCCCAATCGGGTGCGTAGCCAGCCCATCAGGCGCGTGCCGGTGTCGCCTTCATCCAGGTGATAGTCCACCAAGGCCAGGTGTGGGCGCATGCCCTCGGCCAGCAGGGCCTCGCACTCGCTGCGGCTGCGTGCGGTCCACACCTGACAGCCCCAGCGGCTGAGCAGGCTGTTCATGCCAATCAGGATGCTGTCTTCGTTGTCCACGCACAACACCTGCAGCCCGGCCAGCGGCTCGCTGCGCTGCTCCACCGCCGAAGTGACAGGGGCTGGTTGTAGAGAGATCGGCACGCTCACACGGAACACGGTGCCCTTGCCTGGCCAGGAACGTACCTCCAGTGTGTGGCCCAGGACTCGGCACAGTCCGTCCGCGATCGCCAGGCCCAGGCCCAGGCCTTTTTCGGCGCGGGTCTGATGGCTGTCCAGGCGTTTGAACTCCTGGAAGATCACGTGCAGCTTGTCGTCGGCGATGCCAGGGCCCCTGTCCCAGACTTCCAGCCACAGGCGCTCGCCCTGGCGGCGGGCACCCAGCAGGATCGGGCTCTTGCCATAGCGCAGGGCGTTGGTCAGGAAGTTTTGCAGCACGCGGCGCAGCAGCTTCATGTCACTGTTGACCCGCAGGCGGCTGCCGCGCAGGCGGAACGCCAGGCCTTTCTCTGCCGCCAGCACCTTGAATTCCGCCCCAAGGGTGTCGAACAGCTCGTTCAAGGCAAATGGCTTGGCGTCGGGGGTGATCTTGCCGTTTTCCAGGCGCGAGATGTCCAGCAGGTCGCTGATCAGTTCTTCGGCCGAACGCAGTGAAGTGTCCATGTGCTGAACCAGTTGCCGGGCTTCCTCGGTCATGCCTTCGGCTTGCTGCGACAAGGCCGCTGAAAACAACCTGGCGGCGTTCAGAGGCTGCATCAGGTCGTGGCTGACCGCAGCCAAAAAGCGAGTCTTGGACTGGCTGACCGCTTCGGCATGGCTCTTGGCTTCGGTCAGCGCCTGGTTCAGTTGCGACAGCTCGTAGGTGCGCTCTGCCACGCGTTGCTCAAGGCTTTCGTTGGCGTGGCGCAGCGCTTGCTCGGCTTCGCGGAACGGCGTGATGTCGGTAAAGCTCATCACGAAACCGCCACCGGGCATCGGGTTGCCGATCAACTCGATCACGCGCCCATTGGGGAACAGCCGCTCGGACGAGTGGGCCCGGCCCTGGCGCATCCAGTGCAGACGCCGGGCTACGTGCACCTGGGCCTCCCCTGGGCCGCACAGGCCGCGCTCGGCGTTGTAGCGAATGATGTCGGCAATGGGCCGTCCCACGCTGATCAGCCCGTCCGGGTAATTGAACAGCTCAAGGTAACGCCGGTTCCAGGCCACCAGATGCAGGTTCTGGTCGACCACGCTGATGCCCTGGTTGATGTTTTCGATGGCGCCCTGCAGCAGTGCCCGGTTGAACTGCAGCACTTCGCTCGCTTCATCGGCGATGCGCACCACGTCTTCGAGCTGCATGTCGCGGCCTTCGATCGCTGCCTTGACCACTGCACGGGTAGACGAACTGCCCAGGACACCGGCCAACAACCGCTCGGTGTGCTCGATCCAGTCACCGTCGGCGTTCTGGTTGGGGTTGAAGCCTTTGCCCTGGCGGTAGGCGAAACGGATGAAGCTCTGGCGCGCGCGCTCCTCACCCACGAAACGCGATGCCAAGGTCAGCAGGTCGTCTATCTGCACCGCCAGCAAGGGCTTGCTGCTGGGGCGGGCGCTGGTCTGCTGGCCAATGAAGCGGCCCGCTTGCCAGTGCTCGGACACGCGGGTACGCGACAGCAGCGAGACCCAGGCAAACAGGGTGAAGTTGCCGGCAAGCGACAGCACCACGCCTTGGGTCAGCGGGCTGATCGGCAGATTCAGGGGGTTGCCGTGCAACCACGCCAACCCTGGGAATACCTGCAACGACCAGCCCAGGCTGTGGGCGGCGATGGGCAGCACCAGGGTGTAGAACCACAGGAAGATGCCCGCCGCCAGACCTGCGAATACACCCCGGCGGTTGGCCTGTTTCCAGTACAGCGCCCCGAGCATGGCGGGCGTCAGTTGGGTCACGGCAGCAAACGCGATCTGGCCGATGGTCGCCAGGCTGGCCGTAGAACCCAGCAGGCGGTAACTGACGTACGCCAGCAGCAGGATGACCACGATGGTGACCCGCCGGACCGAAAGCATCCAGTGCCGGAACACCTCGAACGGTCGCTCGGCGTTGTTGCGACGCAGCAACCAGGGCAGCAGCATGTCGTTGGAAACCATGGTCGACAACGCGACCGCTTCTACGATGACCATGCCGGTAGCCGCTGACGCGCCACCGATGAATGCCAGCAGCGCCAGGCTGGGGTGTGCCTCGGCCAGGGGAAGGCTGATCACGAACGAGTCCGACATCACCGTCCCTGGCAGCAACATCTGCCCCGCCAGGGCGATGGGCACCACGAACAGTGCGGCCAGGGCCAGGTACATCGGGAACACCCAGCGTGCCAGGCGCATGTCCTGTGGCTCGATGTTTTCCACCACGGTCACGTGGAACTGCCGAGGCAGGCAGATGATGGCCATCATGGCGACAGCCGTCTGGACCACCATCGACGGCCAGTTGATGGTCTCTGTCCAGTAATCGTGCAGCTCGATGGACTGGCGCGCCTGGGTGAACAGGTCATCGAACCCATCGTACAGGTTGAAGACGACGAAGATCCCCACGGCCAGAAACGCCAACAGCTTGATCAACGACTCGAACGCGATCGCCAGCACCATGCCCCGGTGGTGCTCGGTGACGTCCAGGCTGCGCGTGCCGAATACGATGGCGAACAGCGCCAGCACCAGCGACACCACCAGCGCAGTGTCCTGTACGCGCGTGCCGGTGGCGTCTGCACTGGCGCCGATCAACAGATTGACGCCCAGCACGATGCCTTTGAGCTGCAGGGCGATGTAGGGCAGCACGCCCACCAGGCAGATCAGTGCCACGACCACGGCCAGCGTCTGGGATTTGCCGTAACGGGCAGCGATGAAGTCGGCGATGGACGTGATGTTCTGCTGTTTGCTGATCAGCACCATCTTCTGCACCACCCACGGTGCGAAGACCAGAAGCAATACCGGCCCCAGGTAGATCGGCAGGAATGCCCACAGCTGCTCGGCCGCTTGTCCGACCGCGCCGAAGAACGTCCAGCTGGTGCAATACACCGCCAGCGACAGGCTGTACACCCAGGCACGCAATTTGGGCGGCAAAGGGGTGCTGCGCCGGTCGCCATAGAAGGCGATGGCGAACATGACGGCCATATAGGCCAGGGCAACCGCGGCGATCAGCCCGCTGGACAACGACATGGTGACTCCGAAGCTAAATGGATAACGAGGCCCGGTCAGCCAGTCTGGCACGACAGGTGGCGCGCCGTCAGCGCAGACGATGGTCGCAGTGGCAGGTGGTCGCAGCGTGACGCACTCAAATTGCGGGCTCGTGTGGGGCCCAGCAGACGGGTGGAGGATTGACAGGCGATGCCTGGAAGCAAATACTCTCGAAAAATTCATATAGATGTCTATATAACAAGACGAGAATACAGCCATGCTTCCACTCGCCAGCGACACACGACTGCCACGCTATCAACAGCTACGCGACCATCTGGTAGCGCAGATCGCTAACAACCGCTGGCACCCGGGTGAGGCGATCCCCACCGAGGCTGCACTGGCGAGTGAATTCGACCTGTCGGTGGGCACGGTGCGCAAGGCCATCGATGCGCTGGTCGCCGAAGGCGTGCTTGAGCGCCAGCAGGGGCGAGGTACCTTCATCCGCCGTCCACAGTTCCAATCCTCGCTGTTTCGCTTCTTCCGCTTCGAAGCTGTCAACGGCGAGCGCGTCGTGCCGATGAGTCGCATCCTGAGCATGAACGCCGTGGCGGCACCGTCTGCCGTGGCTCAGGCCTTGGGGCTCGTACCCGGGGCCGATGTGATCCATCTGCAGCGGCTTCGTCTGCTCGATGCCCAGCCCGTGCTGGCCGAGGACATCTGGCTGCCCCGCCAGCCGTTCCAGTTGCTGCTGGAGACTGATCTGGATAACAAGGGCCCATTGCTCTACCCGATCTACGAACAGCTGTGTGGGCAAGTGGTCGCAGCCGCCGAAGAAGCCCTGACTGCCGAGGCCGTGGATGAAGTGCATGGGCGCCTTCTGCAGGTACCGGCTGGCAGCCCGATCGTAGTGATCGAACGGCTGGCCCGTGACTACGCCGGCAAACCTCTGGAGTGGCGCCGGTCGCGGGGACACGCGCAGCACTTCCGCTACCGCATCGATATTCGCTGACCGCGCCGTTTCAACCTTCTTTACCTGCCTGCGCCCCGTCACCAGGGCGCAAGGGCTTCGCCTGCTCGGTTGTCTGCGTTGAGGGCAACTCAGCGTACCCTTCACCCTTAAAAGGATAAGAATCATGTTCAGCTGGTACCGCCAAATTACATCGCGCGAACGCAAGACTTTCTGGGCCTGTTTTGGGGGCTGGTCGCTCGATGCGCTGGAAGTGCAGATGTTCGGCCTGGCCATTCCCGCGCTGATCGCGGCTTTCTCGCTGTCCAAAGGCGATGCGGGCCTGATCAGTGGCCTGACCCTGGTGACCTCGGCGATCGGCGGCTGGCTTGGCGGAACCCTGTCGGATCGGTACGGCCGCGTGCGCACCTTGCAGTGGATGATCCTGTGGTTCTCCTGCTTCACATTCCTCTCGGCTTTCGTCACAGGCTTCTATCCACTGCTGTTCGTCAAGGCCATGCAAGGCTTTGGCATTGGTGGGGAGTGGGCGGCCGGGGCCGTGCTGATGGCCGAGACCATCAACCCCAAGTACCGCGGCAAGGTCATGGGTACGGTGCAAAGCGCCTGGGCGGTAGGGTGGGGCCTGGCGGTAGCGTTGTTCACCTTGATCTATTCGCTGGTGCCGCAGGAATTCGCCTGGCGCGTGATGTTCTTCGTGGGCCTGTTGCCGTCGCTGCTGATCATCTGGGTGCGTCGCAACGTTCCAGAACCGGACAGCTTTCAACGCCTGCAGAAACAGAACGCCATTCCCCAGGGTTTCTTCGCCTCGATGGCGGGGATCTTTCGCCCTGAATTGCTGCGCGTCACGTTGCTGGGCGGCTTGCTGGGCCTGGGGGCGCATGGTGGCTACCACGCGGTGATGACCTGGCTGCCGACTTTCCTTAAGACCGAACGCAACTTGTCGGTGCTCAATTCCGGTGGCTACCTGGCGGTGATCATCTTTGCGTTCTGGTGTGGCTGCGTGGTCAGCGGGTTGTTGATCGATCGCATCGGCAGGCGTCGCAACATCCTGCTGTTTGCGCTGTGCTGCGTGCTGACGGTTCAGGCCTATGTCTTCTTCCCGTTGAGCAATACGCAGATGCTGTTCCTGGGTTTCCCGCTGGGCTTCTTCGCAGCCGGCATTCCAGCAAGCCTCGGCGCCTTCTTCAACGAGCTGTATCCTGCCGATGTGCGGGGAGCGGGGGTTGGCTTCTGCTACAACTTTGGCCGTGTGCTCTCGGCGGTCTTCCCCTTCCTGGTCGGGCACATGAGCGAATCCATGTCGCTGGGTACCGCCATCGGCATTGATGCCGGCATCGCCTACGGCGTGGCGGTGATCGCTGCACTGTGCCTGCCTGAAACGCGCGGCCGCAACCTCGAGCCTGCCCCGCAAGCGCCCGGTGTGGCCGCCCAGTAACCTGACCGAAAGATCAAAGACATGCCTCACAACCCTGCTTCATCCATGATTGCCATCGACAGCCATGCCCACGTGTTCAGTCAAGGGCTGACATTGGCGCGCGAGCGCCGTTATGCCCCCGCGTACGATGCATCGTTGGCGGATTACCTCAGCCAGTTGCAGGCGCACGGTTTCAGTCACGGCGTTCTGGTGCAGCCCAGTTTCCTGGGGACCGACAATGGCTATCTGCTGGGTGCCCTGCAAGCCGCTCAGGGGCGCCTGCGGGGGGTGGTGATGCTTGAGCCGGACGTTGCGCGCCAAACCCTCATACAGATGGACCAGCTTGGGGTCAGAGGCGTGCGCCTGAACCTGATGGGGCAACCACTGCCGGACCTTGCGGCCCCGCAGTGGCGCCATCGTTTCGCGTGCATGGCCGAACTGGGCTGGCACGTCGAGCTGCATCGACAACTGGCGGACATTCCCACCCTGGTGCGGGCGCTGCAACCGTACGGGCTGGATATCGTCATCGACCATCTGGGAAGGCCCGATGCGCGCAGCGGGCTGGGGCAGGGAGGCTTCGCCGACCTATTGACCCTGGGCGGGCAGGGCAATGTCTGGGTGAAGGTTTCCGGTATCTACCGCCTGGAAGGCTCGCCCGAGCAGAACGAGCTGTTCGCCCGCCAGGCGCTGGGCGCGCTGGAAGCGCACTATGGGGCCGAGCGCCTGATGTGGGGCAGCGATTGGCCGCATACGCAGCACGAACGCACGATGAGTTATGGCCAGGCGCTCGAGCAATTGCAGGCCCTAGGCTGCTCCAGCGAGTTGCGCAAGGCGCTGTTGCTGGAGACGGCCAAGGACTTGTACCGTTTCAATTGAGCCAAAGAATGGGTACGCAAGGCTTCGGTCAACCTATAGCGATCCTGTAGCGGGGTCGTCGGGGCAAGCAGTCACGGCAGGCGTTCGAATGTGGCTGTTTTGACGTGGTGCGAGTCCAGTCCGACCATCACTTCGAAGTTACCGGGCTCGGTCACCCATTGCAGGTTACGGTCCACGAATGCTAGCGCGGTGGGTGCAATCTCCAGCGTCAGGTCTCTGGCAGCGCCAGGCTCCAGGAAGATGTTCTGGAAGCCTTTGAGTTCTTTGACGGGCCGACTGACAGAGGCGCTCAGGTCCCGAAGATAGAGTTGCACGGTTGTTTCGCCCGCCAACGGTCCCTGATTGGTAACAGTGACTCGAACCTTCAAGCGCTCACCCGGACGCAGACGGTCGGTGGACAAGCGTGGGGCTGAGACATCGAACTGGGTGTAGCTCAGCCCGAAGCCAAAAGGAAAAAGAGGGGTGTCATCGACGTCGAAGTGGCGCGACCGGTAAGGTGCGGGGTTGATGGCGTCGAACGGCCTGCCGGTGTTCAGATGGTTGTAATACAGGGGGATCTGGCCGACGTTGCGCACGAACGTCACTGGGAGTTTCCCGGAGGGGTTGTAGTCGCCAAACAGCACATCAGCGATGGCATTACCCCCCTCGCTCCCGCTATACCAGGTTTCCAGTACGGCATCGGCCCACTTGGTTTCGTCGTCGAGGGCAAGCGGGCGGCCATTCATCAAAACCAGTACCACTGGAATGCCGGTATCGCTCAATGCCTTGAGCAGCGCACGTTGTCCGCCGGGTAGACCCAGCTCGGTCCTGCTCGCACCCTCATGGGACATGCCGCGCGCCTCGCCAAGCACCGCGACGATTACATCGGCTTGCCGAGCCACCGCCAGGGCCTGCTTGAGCATCGCTGCGGGAGGGCTTGGATCGATGTCGACGTGTTTGTCCGCAAGAAGCATCAGGGCCGATGGATCGTCAATGATGTTGGCCCCTTTGGCATAGCGCAATCGACCCTTGCCCGCCTGAGCCTGATGCATGCCGGAGCGAAGCGTGACCACCTCCTCGGGTCTGCCATTGGCATACCAACTGCCAAGCATGTCTGCCGCGTTATCGGCCAATGGGCCGATCAAGGCGATGTTCATGCTTTTATGCAGCGGCAGTGTGCGGTTTCGGTTTTTCAGCAGCACCAAGGAGCGGCGCGCCATATCCCGCGCTTGGGCACGATGCTGTCCGATCTGCTCGCTAGCGGCGTCGGCACCCAGGCGCTGATAAGGGGCATCAAACAGGCCCAATTCGTACTTGGTTGTGAGCACCTGGCGAACCGCGCCGTCCAGCTCGGCTTCGCTGACCTGTCCTTGCTTGATCAAGCCAGCCAGCTGGTCACGGTAATGACGGTCGCTCATGCTCATTTGTGTGCCAGCGGTCAGCGCTGCCTTGGCCGCCTGGGTGCCATCACGGGCCACGCCATGGTCTATCAGCTCTGCCACTGCGCCGTGGTCGCTGATGACTAAGCCTTTGAACTGCCACTGTGTGCGAAGCAGGTCTTTCAAGAGCCAGCCGTTGGCCGTTGCAGGGATGCCATTAAGGCTGGACAGTGCAGTCATCACGGCACCGGCCTTGGCTTCGATGGCAGCCTTGAAGGGGGGCAGGTAATCCTGATGAAGGCGTTGTTCGCTCATGTCAGCTGTGTTGTAGTCGCGCCCTCCCTCAACGGCTCCATACCCGGCAAAATGCTTGATACAAACCATCAGGCTGTCCGGTGCTGCCAGATGCGGTCGTTGCAAACCGCGGATGGCAGCCTCACCCATGCGCGAGGCCAGGTGCGTGTCTTCGCCGTAGCCTTCGGAGATGCGTCCCCACCGCGGGTCGCGACTGACATCCAAGACGGGAGCGAAGGTCATGTCCAAGCCATCGTTGGTCGCCTCGATTGCTGCAACGCGTGCACTTTTTTCCACCGCGCGCAGGTCCCAGCTGGACGCCTGACCCAAGTTGATGGGAAAAATGGTGCGACGTCCATGGATTACATCACCTGCAAAGAACAGCGGGATACCCAGCCGGCTACGCTCGACCGCCATGGCCTGTAGCCTGCGCAAATCCGTACTGTTGGCAGCCGGGTGGGTGAACATCGCCCCCACATTCCCGGCTGCGATGGCTGTGTTCATGTCTTGAGGCGCATCACCTTGAGCGGCATATTCCATTCGCAACTGTCCGATCTTTTCCTGCAAGGTCATCTGCGAGAGCAAATTGTCGATGAACGTCTTTTGCTGCGCGTCAGGCTTGTTAGCCAGGGCGGTGACAGGCCCTATCGCTGCGCAAAGCATCAACATGGCCGTGAGTGCAGGTGAGCGGGTTGCTCGCTTGCGGGGAGGGGTCATTCCATTGACTTCCTGGTCGAATTTCCCTGACATTGCCACCTGAGTGATCAAGCTCGCTACTCGCAGATCTACCAGTTGCCTATCCCCGATATCTGTGCAATCCCCACGACCTTCCTTCACCCGTGCCCTCGCGGCTTCACCCAGGACCAAGGACGATGAGTCATTCCTCGCAATTCACCTTGCTCGGCAAGCGGCGCTTCCTGCCTTTCTTCATTACTCAGTCGCTCGGTGCGTTCAACGACAACCTGTTCAAGCAGTCGCTGATCCTGGCCATCCTGTTCAAGCTGAGCCTTGGGGACGGTGACCGATCCATCTGGGTCAATCTGTGTGCCTTGCTGTTCATCCTGCCGTTCTTTCTTTTTTCGGCGCTGGGTGGACAGTTCGGGGAGAAGTTTCCCAAGGACGCGCTCATTCGTGTGATCAAGCTGGCGGAGATCGGCATCATGTCGATCGGCGCGCTGGGGTTTGCGACCAATCACCTGGCCCTCATGCTGGTGGCCTTGTTCGGCATGGGTACCCATTCGGCGCTGTTCGGGCCGGTGAAGTACTCGATCCTGCCCCAAGCGCTGCGTGAGCAAGAGCTGGTAGGCGGCAATGGGCTGGTGGAGACGGGCACCTTCCTGGCTATCCTCGCCGGCACCATCGGCGCCGGGGTGATGATGTCGACCGAACGCTATGCCGCGGTGGTAGCCGGTGGCGTAGTGGGCACTGCCGTACTGGGCTATCTGGCCAGCCGCTGGATTCCCCGTGCCGCCGCTGCCTCACCCCACATGAAGCTGGACTGGAACATCTTCAGGCAGTCGTGGACTATCCTGCGCATGGGCCTTGCCCAGCCGCCTGCGGTATCGCGCTCGATCGTCGGCAACTCCTGGTTCTGGTTCGTCGGCGCCATCTACCTGACCCAGATCCCGGCCTATGCCAAGGACTGGCTGCACGGCGATGGCACCGTGGTCACCCTGGTGCTGACGCTGTTCTCGGTGGGCATCGCCCTGGGTTCCTTGTTGTGCGAGCGTCTGAGCGGGCGCAAGGTGGAGATCGGGCTGGTGCCGTTCGGCTCCTTTGGCCTGACCGTGTTCGGCCTGCTGTGGTGGTGGCATTCCGGGGATGTGCCCAGCGCTGCCAGCGCCCATGACTGGCTCGACCTGCTGGGCCTGAGCCAGGCGTGGTGGATTCTGCTGTCCGTCGTCGGGCTCGGGGTGTTTGGCGGTTTCTATATCGTGCCGCTGTACGCATTGATTCAGGCACGCACCGCCGTAGACGAGCGCGCGCGGGTGATCGCTGCCAACAACATCCTCAATGCGTTGTTCATGGTGGTATCGGCCCTGTTGACCATGGTGCTGCTGGGCGTGGCTGGGCTGGACATCCCGCAGCTGTTTTTGGTCGTCTCGCTGCTGAACATCGCCGTCAACGCCTACATTTTCAGCATCGTGCCTGAATTCACCATGCGGTTTCTCATCTGGCTGCTCAGTCACTCGATGTACCGCGTCAAGCACCAGGGGCTGCAGCACATTCCCGACGAAGGCGCGGCATTGCTGGTGTGCAACCACGTGTCGTTCGTCGATGCCTTGTTGCTCGCTGGCGCGATACGCCGTCCCATTCGTTTCGTCATGTACTACAAGATCTACAACCTGCCCGTGCTCAACTTCGTGTTTCGCACCGCAGGCGCCATTCCGATTGCCGGACGCAGCGAGGACCTGGCGACGTACGAGCGCGCCTTCACCCGCATTGCCCGTTACCTGGCTGACGGCGAGCTTGTGTGCATCTTTCCCGAGGGCAAGCTGACAGGGGACGGTGAGGTCGACGTGTTCAAGGGCGGCTTGAGCCATATCCTTGAACAGACGCCGGTGCCGGTGATTCCCCTGGCGCTGCAAGGGCTGTGGGGCAGTTTCTTCAGTCGCGACCCGGCCAAAGGGTTTTTCAGAAGAATGTGGTCCCGTGTGACCGTCGTGGCAGGCAGCGCCATCCCTGCACAGGAGGCGCTACCAGAGCGGCTGCGCGAGCAGGTCATTGGCCTGCGCGCAGGCATTCGCTGAGCAAACCTGGCCAGCTGACCGGTATCAGCTGGCGCTGACCTTGAGGCCGATCAGGCCGCATACGATCAGTGCCACGCTGACCAGTCGAACCAACGCCATGGACTCACCGAACAGGATGATGCCGGCGATCACGGTGCCCACCGCGCCGACGCCGGTCCAAATGGCATAGGCCGTCCCCAGCGGCAGCTCTTTCATCGCCAGGCCCAGCAGGCCGAGACTGACGGCCATGGCGGCAACCGTCAGCGCGGTGGGCAGTGGCTTGCTGAAGCCGTCGGTATACTTGAGGCCAACGGCCCAGCCGACCTCGAACAGGCCGGCGAAGAACAGGATGATCCAGGACATGATGCGTCTCCATCGTTGCAAGTGATGGGGCCGTCCCCTGGATGATCACGCTGGGCGTCGTGAGGTCGTCCTCACCGTGAGCCCATGGTGCACATCTACGGTCTGCCGGGCAAGCCTGCGGGCCAATCGCCTGTCAGCGTCTGACACGTTTTGCGCCCTCGACGTCGGAGGAGGTGTCCTCCAGCCGCCGGAACCAGGTGGAAAGCAGCGCCCCGGAAATATTGTGCCACACGCTGAACAGCGCACTGGGCACGGCCGCCAGGGGCGAGAAGTGCGCAGCGGCAAGGGCTGCTCCTAGCCCGGAGTTCTGCATGCCGACCTCCAGCGCCAGCGACTTGCGCTGGGCCAAGGGCAGTTTGCACAGCTTGCCGGTGATGTACCCCAGCAAATAACCGAAGCTGTTGTGCAACATGACCACCGCCATGATCAACAGCCCCGACTCGGCGATTTTCGCCTGGCTGGCGGCCACCACGGCGCATACGATCAGTACGATGCTCACCACCGATACCAGTGGCAAAACCTGAACTGCGGTCTGCACGCGCTCACCCAGCAGGCGTTGGGCCAGCACGCCGAGTACGATCGGGAGCATGACCAGCTGCAGGATCGACCAGAACATATCCATGAAGGACACCGGAAGCCAGGCCGACGCCAGGAACCAGATCAGCGCAGGGGTCAGCAGTGGCGCCAGCAGCGTGGTGACGCCTGCGATGGCCACGGCCAGCGCGAGGTCGCCGCGCGACAGCCACACCATCACATTCGAGGCCGTACCGCTCGGGCAGCAGCCGACCAGGATCACGCCCACGGCGATCTGCGGCGGTAGCTCGAAGAGCTGGCACAGCAGCCAGGCCATGCCCGGCATGATCACGAAATGCGCGACCACCCCCAGCATGACCCGCCAGGGTTGACGGGCCAGGGCAGCGAAGTCGTCGAGCTTGAGGGTAAGGCCCATTCCGAACATCACCAGCCCCAGCAAGGGCACGATGGCCACCTTCAACCCAATGAACCATTGCGGTTGCAGGAAGGCCAGCACGGCGAACACCAATACCCACAAGGCAAAGGTGTTGCCGACGAATCGACTCAAGGCGGCGAGGGCGCGCATGGGGTTATCTCCAGTTCGACTGCATGCCCGGGCATTGTCGCTGCAGGCAGGGGGTCAAGTGCGGCAACGGTGCCGCACTCAAGTGTCGTGGGTACTGCCAACCCGCAGCGGGCTCACACCCCTTGCGGGATTTCTTCGCCGCCCAAAGCTTCGAAGAGCACGGGCAGGAACTCTGCAAATGTCATCATCATCAGCTGGAAGCTGGCGTCGAACTGCTGCGCGGCCTCGTCACCGCCATCCTGCTCGGCCTGCTCCTGCAGCAGTTCCTCGAATTTCAGGCGCTTGATGACCATCTTGTCGTCCAGCACGAACGACAGTTTGTCCTGCCAGGCCAGGGCGAGTTGGGTCACGACCTTGCCGGTACTCAGGTGCAGCTGGATTTCCTCGCCAGTCAGGTCCTGGCGCTTGCAGCGCACAATGCCGCCATCTTCGGCCGTGTCGCGCAGCTCGCATTCGTCCAGCACATAGAAGCCTTCGGCGGCATTCTGGGATTTGACCCAGTCGGTCATGGTGGCCACCGGGGCGATCTTGACGGTGGCCGGCCGCACGGGCAGCGAGCCCATCACTTCGCGCAGCGTGGACAGCAGGTCTTCGGCGCGTTTGGCGCTGGCCGAGTTGACCAGAATCACCCCCAGGCGCGGGGCGATGGCAGCGAAGATCATCGAGCGGCGAATGAAGGCGCGAGGCAGGAAGGCCTGAATGATCTCGTCCTTGATCTGGTCACGCTCCTTCTTGTAGACCTTGCGCATCTGTTCGGTCTCGATCTCTTCGACCTTTTCCTTGACCGCGTCATTGACCACGCTGCTGGGCAGAATACGTTCTTCCTTGCGTGCAGCGATCAGCAGGTAATCGCCACTGACGTGCACCAGCGAGGCATCTGCGCCCTTGCCGAACGGGGCGACGAAACCGTAGGTGGTCAGCTCCTGGCTGGCGCACGGACGGGCTGGCTTGCTGGCCAGGGCAGCCTCCAAAGCTTCAGGCTCGAAGGGCACGTCCTGGGTCAGGCGGTAGGTCAGCAGGTTCTTGAACCACATCGGGAAAGTCTCTCATTAATGCATAAGGCGGGCATTATTCTCCTACCAGCCCCGGAAGGCCAACCCTGTCAGAGGGCCAGCAGTGCACAAACCGGACGAAATCGGGCCGTTACGCTAGGTCGTTGAAAGATCTGTACTTTTTTCGAAATAAAGTGAAAGAAAGTGCTTGCCAGGGGGCAGGGCCGTCCGTAGAATGCGCCCCACACCGAGACGAAGGGTGATTAGCTCAGCCGGGAGAGCATCTGCCTTACAAGCAGAGGGTCGGCGGTTCGATCCCGTCATCACCCACCACTCGATGTATAGCGCAGCGGTAGTTCAGTCGGTTAGAATACCGGCCTGTCACGCCGGGGGTCGCGGGTTCGAGTCCCGTCCGCTGCGCCATATTCAGCTTCAAGGGCCCACTGAACACCCTGAAGCAAACAGAAAGCGACCTTAGGGTCGCTTTTTTTATGCCTTGAATTTCATGCGAACGTGCAGGGTATAAAAAAAAGCCATAAGTGCTTGCCAGCATTGAAAGTTGTCCGTAGAATGCGCGCCACACCGAGAGACATGGGTGATTAGCTCAGCCGGGAGAGCATCTGCCTTACAAGCAGAGGGTCGGCGGTTCGATCCCGTCATCACCCACCACTCGATGTATAGCGCAGCGGTAGTTCAGTCGGTTAGAATACCGGCCTGTCACGCCGGGGGTCGCGGGTTCGAGTCCCGTCCGCTGCGCCATATTCAGCTTCAAGGGCCCACTGAACACCCTAAAGCAATAAGAAAGCGACCCTAGGGTCGCTTTTTTTATGCCTGCATTTCAGTTTTATAGTCGCCTTTCAGGCCCAGGCCGACTGGCCATTGAGGCCTAGGCGCTCCTCGGCCCGCAGGGTCAGTACCTCGAACCCTTCGTCCGTCACGGCTACCGTGTGCTCCCATTGCGCTGACAGGCTGCCGTCACGTGTCACCACGCTCCAGCCATCCTTGAGCGTGCGGGTGCCGCGCCCGCCCTGGTTGATCATGGGCTCGATGGTGAACACCATGCCTGGCTTGAGCTTCATGCCCATGCCGCGCTGACCGACATGCAGCACCTCTGGCGCTTCATGCATCTGCTGGCCAATGCCATGCCCACAATACTCTCGGACCACGCTGTAGCCTGCGGCCTCGGCATGCGCCTGCACGGCATGGCCAATGTCACCCAGGGTGGCCCCAGGTCGTACTTGCTCGATGCCTTTCCACAGCGCCGCATAGGTGGTGTCGATCAGGCGCCGGGCTTCATCATCGATCTGCCCGATGGCGTACATTTTAGAAGAGTCAGCAATGTAACCGCCTTGTTCCAGCGTGATGTCGACGTTGACGATCGAACCTTCTTTGAGTACTTCATCGGCGTCAGGCATGCCATGGCACACCACATGATCGACCGAGGTATTGAGCGCATAGGGGAAGCCGTACTGGCCTTTGCTGGCCGGTCTTGCCCGAAGGGCCTGGACGATGAAGTCTTCTGCGTGGTCATTGATCTGCAGGGTGGTGATGCCTGGACGGATGAAACTGTCGAGTTCGGCGAACACCTGTGCCAGCAGTTGGCCTGCGCGGCGCATCAGGTCGAGCTCGGCGGGGGATTTGATGATGACCTTGGACATAAACGCGAATAATCACTCCAGCTAGAATGCCTCAAAGCATAGACCCACGGCATACCCACATGCCACCGTCGAGCACCGATGCGTCACTTGATCGTGGATGATTTCTTTGTCGGTACCTGCTGTTTTAAACATGACTTTAGCGCTGGCGCGGGGGATCTGTCAGGTCATGGCATGAAGCTGTTACCTGGTTGATGAATAACGATTCACTTGCTGAACTTACTTACTCAAACCCGCTCCTATGCCGGTAGCCATTGGTGAGGGCCGCCTGCTAAGCTCGCGGCCTCTACCCTGATTGCCCTTATGGCGCATGAACAAGGAATTAGCATGAAACAGCATCGTTTGGCGGCTGCGGTTGCCCTGGTAGGCCTGGTACTGGCTGGTTGTGATCAGCAGGCCAGCAGCCCCGAACTGAAGACGCCTGCGCAGAAAGCTTCCTACGGCATTGGCCTGAACATGGGCAAGAGCCTGGCGCAGGAAGGCATGGACGACCTCGATTCCAAGGCGGTAGCGCTGGGTATCGAGGACGCCGTTGGCAAGAAAGAGCAGCGCCTGAAGGACGAAGAACTGGTAGAAGCCTTCACTGCCTTGCAGAAGCGTTCCGAAGAACGCCTGGCCAAGGCCAGCGAAGAGGCGGCCACTGCGGGCAAGAAGTTCCTTGAAGAAAACGGCAAGAAGCAAGGCGTGGTGACCACCGCCTCGGGTCTGCAGTACGAAGTTGTCAAGAAGGCCGATGGCCCGCAGCCCAAGTCAACCGACGTGGTGACCGTTCACTATGAAGGCAAGTTGATCGACGGCAAGGTCTTCGACAGCTCCGTCGAGCGCGGCAGCCCGATCGACCTGCCGGTCAGCGGCGTGATCCCAGGTTGGGTCGAAGCGTTGCAATTGATGCACGTTGGCGAGAAGTACAAGTTGTTCATCCCTGCTGACCTGGCCTACGGCGCCCAGAGCCCGAGCCCGTTGATCCCAGCCAATTCGGTTCTGGTGTTTGACCTGGAACTGATCGCGATCAAGGACCCAGCGCAGCTGCAAGGTGGTGAGCCTGAGGCCGAAGCGCCTGCCGACGCACCGGCTGAAGCACCTGCCAAGTAAGGCGTGTTTCGATTGAAACGAGCGCGCTGTCATCACGGAGCGTTCGGTTCACTTGATACCATTGGGGCCGCTATGCGGCCCTAATAGTATCTGCGGCAAAGCTAAATCCTGGGGAGGCTGCGCGGCCGATCCGCAGCCCCGGCAAGGCCGTAACTGCGCGGGTACAGCGTACTCCGCCTACACGGGTATCTGATGACATTCAGAGCCGTGCTGAACCTGTGGCGGAGCTGCCTTACAGGACGTTCGCATTTGGGCATCCCGTTCGAACCTGCTCTGGCGCCCATGGTCCGAACAAGGACAGGCGCTGGGTGTAAGCTGCGTCTGAAATAACTGTCCTAGGGCGGGCCCGCGCAGTGCTCTGTAACCGCTGTGTAAAAAATGCCCGATCTTGTCCGGTGCCCTGTTTATGGGCCAGCGGGCTCGGAAACGTCCCCCTGTTCACAAGGTTATCCACAATAAATGTGGATAACCTTTTCCGTCTGGAGGCACTATGAAGGCACCTTGGAATTTCACGCGCTTCCTGCCCCTGGCAGAGCGCCTGCTCAGCCGTGGGCGCTTGCCGGCGCTGCTGTTCGCGGTGGCCCGCAAAGGGCCACGCTTGGGCAAACTGCGCGAAGACGTGAAGATGATGCAGGCCCTGTGCCTGGCATGGTGGCGAGGCGAGTACCGGGCGATCAACCGCAAGGCCTTGATTACGATCGTTGCCGGTCTGCTTTATTTCGTAAGCCCCATCGACGCCATCCCGGACTGGTTGCTGGGCGTAGGTTTTCTGGATGACATCGCCGTGCTGGGGTGGGTGCTCAAGACCGTTTCCGATGAACTGGAGCGCTTCAAGGCCTGGCGGGACACCCAGTCGCCAGAACGGCTGCAGGTAGTTGAGCGTCTTCCAGCCACCCCCGAAGACCTGCGTCTGGAGCGTGAAATCCCTTGAGGCGTCAGTGACACGGTAGAACCCTGCCAGCGCTCGACTGCAAAGATCCTGAACTTGGTCATATAATTGGCACATGAAACACGCCAATGGATTACCTTCAGTAGTCCTCTCGAAGGGATTTTTGCAATGGATATTCAGGTCATCAGCCGCGACGGTCAACCCGAGTATGCCGTCGTACCGTGGGAAGACTACCAGGCGCTGCTCAAGGCAGCAGGGCAGGCCCCAGCGAATACCCCAGTACAGTCACCTGTCGAAGAAGCCGCCTCACATGCCGCTTTGCCCGCATTTAGCGAAGTAGGTGCCATACGCCGGGACAAAGGCATCGCCGCCGAGCACCTGGCCCGCAATGTGGGGGTGAGCCCGGCTTACCTGGCGATGATCGAGTCGGGCGAGCGGGAGCCCGATGCCGCCATTCGCCGTGCCCTGGCCTGGCACTTGGGTGTGCCTGGCTGGAGCGAGGCTTCATGAGTCAGGTCAGGATCAGCCGCCAGCACTGGGACAACCTGCTGGGCGAGCTGGATCTGGCCCGACGGCAACGTCATTTGCTGACCTACCGAGCGCTCATCGAGCGCCTGCAACTGCCAAGTCCTGCCATGCAGACACTGACCGCAGCGCTTGAGTACCTGGCAGTGCTGGATGCGCGTGCCGAACAACCCCTGCGCAGTTCATTGGTGATCAGCCAGGGTGCCAGCCGCTTGCCGCGCACAGGCTTCTTTGAGTGCGTCGAGCGGTTAGGGCGCTTCACAGGGCCTGTCGATGGCATGGAGGCCGCTTCCTGGCATGCCTCTGAAGTCGCACGCGTATTCGAATACACGTATCCCGATCCCGCCTGATCAGACCCAGCAACGCTGAGCCCTCCAACCCTTCTCCAGGCGCTCCTACCAATGACCCAAAAAGAAAGCCGGGCATCAATGAGCCCGGCTTTTCTTTACACATCAGGGGAGGGTGGCGAATGGATCGTCCCTCCCCAGGGTCTGCCGCTTACTTCTTAGCCACCTTGGTGCTGGCGCTGAGGTAATCGATCAGGATGCGCCCGGTTTCCGACAGGTAGGCGTCGTCTTCCGGCTTGGTGTCTTCATCCTCGGCCGGCAGTGCATCCTCATCTTCTTTCTTCAGCTCCTTGAGCGGTTCCTCGCCCTTGGCCTTGCGACGGATGTTTTCCAGCGCCAGTTGCTTGGCCTCGACTTCATCGTGACGCGCCCGACGCTCTTGCTCATTGAGGCTGACGGTCTTTTCGGTCATCAGTTTCTGGGTCAATGCCAGGCGGTCGCGGATGTAGATGAACTCGGCATCCTTGTCGCTGCGTGCCTGGTGCTGAGCCTTGAGCTGGGCCAGGTAAGGCTTGAAGGGGTCTACCGCAGGCTTGACGACAGGACGGATGGTGTCCCATGGCATCGCCTCGGGCAGGGCGCTTTCGCCGATTTCCTTGGTGTCGATGATCGACGGGTAGTCGATGTCCGGCAATACGCCCTGGTGCTGGGTGCTCTGCCCGGAAACCCGGTAGAACTTGGCCAGGGTCAGCTTGAGCTCGCCATGGTTAAGTGGCTGAATGGTCTGCACGGTGCCCTTGCCGAAGGTCTGGCCACCAATGATCAACGCGCGGTGATAATCCTGCATGGCGCCAGCGAAAATCTCCGATGCCGAGGCGGACAGGCGGTTGACTAGCAAGGCCAGCGGCCCCTTGTAGAAGGCACCTGGGTTTTCATCTTCAAGCACATCCACACGGCCATCGCTATTGCGCACCAGCACAGTAGGGCCTTTTTCGATGAACAGGCTGGTCAGCTCGGTCGCTTCCTGCAGCGAACCACCGCCATTGTTGCGCAAGTCGATGACCACGCCGTCGACTTTCTCTTTCTGCAGCTCGGTCAGCAGCTTCTTCACGTCACGCGTGGTGCTCTTGTACTCCGGATCACCTGCGCGGTAGGCCTTGAAGTCCAGGTAGAACGCCGGGATCTCGATAATGCCGAGTTTGTAGTCACGCCCGTCCTGCTTGAGTTTGAGCACGGACTTCTTGGCCGCCTGCTCTTCGAGCTTGACCGCTTCACGCGTGATCGACACGATCTTGCTGGTCTGATCGCTGGGGGCGTTACTCGCCGGGATGATTTCCAGGCGTACCACCGAGCCCTTGGGGCCGCGAATCAGCTTGACCACTTCGTCCAGGCGCCAGCCGACGACGTCGACCATTTCCTTGTTGCCCTGAGCAACGCCTATGATCTTGTCGGCCGGTGCGACCTGCTTGGTCTTGGCCGCAGGCCCCGCCGGTACCAGGCGCACGATCTTGACCTGATCGTTGTCGCTTTGCAGCACCGCGCCAATCCCTTCGAGCGACAGGCTCATGTTGATGTCGAAGTTTTCGGCGTTGTCCGGCGACAGGTAGTTGGTGTGCGGGTCGTAGGACTGGGCAAACGTATTGATGTACGCCTGGAAAATGTCTTCGGCGCGGGTCTGATCCAGGCGTGCCAGCTGGTTCTTGTAGCGCTTGATCAGGGTTTCCTGAATCTGCTTGGGCTCTTTGCCAGCAATCTTCTGGCGCAGCACCTCGTCCTTGACGCGTTTACGCCACAGGTCGTCCAGGGCAGCCTGGTCCTTGAGCCAAGGCGCGTCCTTGCGGTCGATCAGCAAGGTCTCGTTGACCGTGAAGTCGATCTTGTCCACGCCCTTGTTGAGCTCGGCCAAGGCGAAGTCCAGGCGCTGCTTGACCCGGTCCAGGTAGCGCTTGTAGATGGTGAAGCCAGGGTCGAGGTTGCCGCTTTTGAGGAAGTCGTCGAACTGCGTCTTCCACTTGTCGAATTCGGCGATGTCGGCGGCGGTGAAATAGCTGCGCGCCGGGTCCAACAGCTTGATGTAGCTGTCGTAGATGATGACCGAACGGGCGTCATCCAAGGGCGGCTTGCTGTAGTGATGGCGTTTGAGCAGCTCCACCACGTTGAGGCTGGCGACGATTTCGTCGCGGTCCGGTTGCAGGCTGTCCCATTTGTTGGCGGCCGCCGCATTGCCGCCGAGCGTAAGGCTGCCAAGGCCGATCATCAGTGCCAGGGCGGTGCTGGGTAGGAAATGCTTCATGCTGATTCGACGTGGGGGCAATTGATCACGCATAGTAGGCCGTCTTTTCCGTTCGCCGGTTCCATAAAAACCGGGCGCATACTGCAAAAAGCCTGGGCACGGGTGGCCCAGGCTCGGTCATATGATTCAACTATGGAGGCACTGTGAAGGCATTGCAAGGCGTTGACGGACATGTCACCTGGGTCGAAGCCGAACGTCCGGCGTGTGACGCAGGACAAGTACGCATCCGGGTCGCGGCTGCGGGGTTGAACCGTGCCGATTTGCTGCAGATGAAAGGGCTCTATCCGCCGCCGCCCGGCGCCAGCCCCTACATGGGCCTGGAATGTGCCGGCGTGATCGCAGAAGTGGGGGCCGGGGCAGCCTGGCGGGTGGGCGACAGGGTGTGCGCACTGCTGGCCAGCGGTGCCATGGCCGAGGAAGTGATCGTCGATGCGCGGCACGTGCTGCCTGTGCCCGAAGGGCTTAGCCTGCATGAAGCGGCAGCCCTGCCGGAGGTCTACGCGACGGCGTGGCTGAACATCTTCCAGCTGGGCGGCGTCAAAGCCGGCGAGAAGGTGCTGGTGCACGCCGGTGCCAGCGGCGTGGGGTCGGCTGCCATTCAACTGTGCAAGGCGTTCGGCAACAGCGTCTGGGTCAGCGTCGGCTCGGCCGAGCGACTGGCGTATTGCCAGGCCCTGGGCGCGGCAGGTGGCGTGGTGCGCAACCAGAACCTCGATGACCTGGAAGCCATCGGCCCATTCGATGTGATTCTCGACCCGGTCGGCGCCAGCTATGGCGAGCTGAACCTCAAGCTGCTGGCCCGCGACGGGCGCTGGGTGATCATCGGCGTGATGGGTGGACGCACGTTCGAACTGGACTTGGCCCAGGTCATGGGCAAGCGGGCGCAGATCACGGGCTCGACCTTGCGCAACCGTGACGATGCGTTCAAGGCCGAACTGTTGAGTGACTTGCACCAGCAAGTCTGGCCGCTGTTTACCGAGGGGCGGTTGTCACCGCAGTTGGTTGATACCTACCCGGTGGAGTTCGCCCAGGCAGCCTACGCCGAACTCGAGACCAACCAGGTGTCCGGCAAGCTGGTCATGATCATCGACCCGAGCCTGGCCTAGTGTCGGGCCCGCTTGCCTGCTCGGGTACTGGCCTCATGGCGCCCTCATAGTCCCTGCGGGCCTGCGTGAACGCAGGCCCACGGGGGCAGGGCAAGCCTTGGCACTGAACAGCGAACGCGGGTTCAGTGCCAGCTCAAGATCGGCCAACCGTGGGCTTGCGCATGCTCGCGCAACACAGGGTCCGGGTTCACGGCACAAGGGTGATCCACCTTCAGCAACAAGGGCAGGTCATTGCGCGAGTCGGAATAGAAGCTCGCGCCCTCCAGGTTTTCCTGCTCCTGGTCCAGCCAGGCCATCAAGCGGGTGATCTTGCCTTCCTGGTAGGTGAGTACGCCATGGGTAGCCCCGGTATAGACGCCATTGCGGGCCTCCAAGTCGATTGCCAGGTATTCGTCCACGCCCAGGCGTGCAGCAATCGGTCCAACCAGGTGTACCCCTGACGCAGAAATGATCAGCACCCGGTCCCCGCGCTTGCGATGTTCGGCGATGCAGCGGCAGGCATCGCCTAAAATGATCGGTTCGATGACATCTTCCACCCACGGCTCGACCAAGTGTGCGACCTCTTCCAGGGTCCGCCCGGCAATCGGCTCCAGGCTGAACGCCATGTAATCTTCCATCGCCAGCTCGCCTTTGCTGTAGGCCTCCATGAGCGCGCGGTCACGGCGCAAGAACGTGTCACCATCCACCCACCCCAGCCGGGCCATGTGTTCGCTCCACAGTGACGCGCAGTCGCCGTGAATCAGGGTTTCGTCCAGATCGAAAATGGCTAGCGCCATACATGCATCTCCTTAAGCCACTTCCCGTAGCGCACTGGGGTCTATCGACACGCTGACCCGCTGACCGTCGGCATGCAGGTCGGCGGGTGAGCGGTTGAGCACATCCACCACCAGCTCTACCTCGCGTACCTGCACCCGATAACGTATCACGTTGCCCAGCAGGCTGTGACTGCGCACCTGGGCGTCGAGTTCGCCGTGCAGACCCAGTGTGATGGATTCTGGGCGTATGGCCAGGCGCCCGGTGACAGGCCGCTGCAGCAGGCGGCTGGCACTGTCGGCGTCCAGCAGGTTGTAATTGCCGATGAAACCGGCGGCAAACAGGTCCACCGGGGCCGTGTAGAGAGTCTCTGCATCACCGCTTTGCACGATACGGCCCTGATTCATCAGGAAGATGCGGTCTGACAGCGTCAAGGCCTCTTCCTGGTCATGGGTAACGAAGATCGTGGTCAAACCCAGTTCCCTCTGGATGGCGCGGATCTGTTCACGCAGGTGTTTGCGAATACGCGCATCGAGCGCCGAAAGCGGCTCGTCCAGCAACAGCAGTCGGGGGCGGGTGACCAGGGAGCGGGCCAGGGCGACGCGCTGGCATTGCCCGCCAGACAACTGGTGAGGGTAACGTGCGGCGAAGTCATTCAATTCCACCAGCTGCAATGCCTCGCGCACCCGTGCCTGGCTTTCATCACCCCTGACCTTCTGCATGCGCAGCCCGAAGGCGACATTCTGCTCCACCGTCATGTTGGGAAACAGCGCGTAGCTCTGGAAGACCATGCCGATACCGCGCTTCTGCGGGCTCTGCGGCACGATGTCGATGCCGTCGAGCAGGATCTGCCCGCTGTCAACGGGCGTGAGCCCGGCGATGCAGCGCAGCAGCGTGGACTTGCCGCACCCTGAGGGGCCGAGCAGGGTGATGAACTCGCCCCGTTCGATCTGGCAATCGATCTGGCTGAATACCGGGCTACCGGCGTAGCTTTTTTGCAGGTTGCGTACGCTGACGTAGCTCATGTCAGGTCTTGTCCTTGTTCAAGCGGTTGGCGACCCACGTCAGGATCAGCACGAAGGCGAAATAGGAGATCACCAGCGCACTGTTGAAGTGGCCGCTGCTGTTGCGCATGTTGTTGAGGTACACCTGCAGGGTCTCGTAGCGCGTGCCCACCAGCAGGTTGGCGAACACGAATTCCCCGAACAGGAACGAGAACGACAGCAGCAGGGCCACCATCAGGCCCTTGCGCAGGTTGGGGAGTACCACCAGCAAAGCCGCCTGCCAGGTGCTGGCGCCCAGCAACTGCGCCGCGTCCATCAGGTCGCGCAGATTGATGGCCTGCAGGTTGTTGGTGATGGCCCGGTACATGAAGGGCAGGGCGATGGTGAAGTAGCAGCCGATCAGAATCCACGGTGTCCCCACCATGGCCATCGGCCCACTGCCATACAGTTGCAGCAACCCCACCGACGACACCACAGGTGGTACGGCAAACGGCAGCAGGATCAGGACATTCATCAACGCGTCGAGCCGGGGGAAGTGATAGTGCACCACGAACAGCAGTGGCAGGATCAGCACGACCGACAGCAGCAGCGCGCCGACGCACACCAGCAGCGACTGGCCGAATGCCGCCAGAAAGCGCGGCTCGCTCCACAACGCCACGTACCACTTCAGGGTCAGGCCGCTGGGAAGCAGGGTGGCCGACCAACTGGTGGCCAGGGAGTAGAGCAGGGTGCCGGCCAGTGGCATCAGCAAAATCAGAAACAGCAGGTAGACCACGGCGCGGTGGTACCAGCCGCCTCCTTTGGGGTCAGCGCGCATGGTAGCTCCTTTTCAACAACCATTGATGCACCACGGTAACCACCGTCATCAGCCCTACCAGCACCATTGCCAGGGCACTGGCAAGGTTCGGATCGAGGCTGATGTCGCCGGCCACCAGGCCCGCGATGCGTATGGGCAGTACGTTGAAGTTACCGGTGGTCAGGGCATAGACCGTGGCGTAGGCGCCCAGGGCATTGGCCAGCAGGATGACGAAGGTGCCCAGCAGCGCCGGGGCCAGCACCGGCAGCCCGATGTGCCGCCAGAACTGCCAGTGATTGGCGCCCAGCAGCGCAGCCGACTCGCGCCAGTCTTCGCGCAGCGCGTCGAAGGCCGGGTACAGCAGCAGGACACCCAAGGGGATCTGGAAATAGGTGTACACCAGGATCAGCCCGCTCTTGGAGTAGATGCTGAAGTCTTCCAGCAGGCCCATCTGCTTGAGCAACAAGGTCAATGCGCCGTTGAAGCCGAGCAGGATGATGAACGCGAACGCCAGCGGCACGCCGGCAAAATTGCTGGTCATGTTGGCAAAGGCACTGACGAAGTCGCGCAGCCGCGAGTCCACCTGACGCAGCGAATAGGCGCCCAGGGTCGCGATGATGATGCCGAACAGGCTGGACCAGAAGCTGATCTCCAGGCTGCGTTGCAGGGCTTGCAGGTAGAACTTGGAGGCGAACACCTTGCTGAAGTTGTCCATGCCCCAACCCGCCTCCGACTGCAGGCTGCTCAGCGCCACCCAGGCCAGCGGGGCGATCTGGAAGATCACGAAAACGGCAGCGAAGGGCACCAGGCACAGCAACGCCAGGTAACGGCCACGAGGCGATTGGCTCATTTGAGCAACTCCCGGCAGACCGATTTGTCGTGAGCGGCGCCAAGCAACTCACAGATGGTCCCGCACAGGTCGGTCTGCAGTGGCTTGGCCGATGGGTCGAGGCTGAAGGCTGCGCCGAACACGAACAGGGGTACTTCGCGCTCTTCGGCCAGCAGCCCGTTGTGCGAGCGATCGTTGTTCATGCCATGGTCGGCGGTCACCAGCACTTGATAGCCCTCGTCGAGCCACCTGGGCAGGTAATCGGCCAGCAGGATGTCCGCGCTGCGGGCAGCATTGCGGTATTGGCTGCTGTCCAGCCCATGGTGGTGGCCCACATCGTCGATGCTCATCGGGTGCACCAGCAGGAAGTTGGGCGCATGGCGCCGGCGCAGGTATTCGCCGTCCGCCAGCAGGTGTGAATCGGGGTAGCGATCGTCCCAGTAGAACAACCCGTGCTGGATGGGCAACTTGGGGGCGTGGGTATGCCGGTCACGCTGGGGGTCGAACGGGGAGCGGTTGTAGAGCTCGCTCATCCAGTGATAGGCCGCCGCTGCCGTGCCCAGGTTGGCCTCGCGGGCGTAGTGGAACACGCTGCGCTGGTTGGAAAGCCGGTTGACGTTGTTGTGCACGATGCCGCTGTCGATAGGGGGCACACCCGTGAGAATGCACTCGTACAGCGGACGGGACAGCGACGGCAACTCGCACTCCATGCGGTAAAGCGCGGCGCGGTCGGCCTCGACATAGGCGTGCAAGTGGCCCATGGCGTGGTGGGCAACCTGATAGTTCAGCCCGTCCAACAGCACCAGGATGACGTTGTGGCTCATTGATGACTCCGCAAAAAACCATCGGGGAAGGGGGCGCTCGCATTGCGCGGCGCCGCGCCGGGGAGTTACTGCTGGCGCGACGCCGGCTCGCTGGGGCTGCCATACAGGCGGGACGGCCAGCGTGGCAGCTGGCAGGCCCGTCTGCATGCCTCATTCCATCTCGATGATCACCTGCTCCTGCCACATCTGCGGCAGCTTCTTGGAGGTCGCTTCCCACACCTCGGCGTTCTTGATCGGCTGCGCAGGCGCATATTGCTCGTTGGGCAGCAATTTGGCCTGCACATCTTCCGGCAACTTCAGGTGCTCGGCGCGGATCGGGCGTGCATGCCCCTTGGCCAGGTTGATCTGCCCGGCATCGCTGAAGATGTATTCACGCGTCAGCTTCGCGGCATTGGGGTGTTTTGCGTACTTGTTGATGATGGTGGTGTAGCCCGAAGTGATCGAGCCGTCCGATGGGATCAGCACTTCGAAGCGCTTGGGGTCGATCTGATCGCGGTAGCTCAAGCCATTGAAGTCCCAGACCACGCCCACTTCCACCTCGCCCTTTTCCAGGGTCTGGATGGTCGGGTTAGCCAGAGAAAGGCGCTTTTGCTGGGCCAGCTTGGTGAACAGTTGCAGGCCTGGGGCCACGTTGCTCTCATCGCCCTTGTAGGCGATGGCGGCGGCCAGCACACCATTGGCGGCCTGGGCGGCGGTGCCGACATCACCGATGGCCACCTTGTACGTGCCGCGCTCCAGGTCGTGCCAGGTCTTGGGCCGCTCTGACTCCTTGACCAGGTCCTTGTTGATGATGAACGCGATGGTGCCGGTGTAGGCCAGCGCCCAATGGCCGTCCTTGTCCTTGGCCCACTCTGGCACCTGGTCCCAGGTGCTTGGCTTGTACGGCTGGCTTACGCCCTTGGCGATGGCGATGGGTCCGAACGCTGCGCCCACATCGCCGATGTCGGCACTGGCGTTGTCTTTCTCCGCCTCGAACTTGGCGATTTCCTGCGCCGAACTCATGTCGGTGTCGCTGTGCTTGAGCCCGTACTTGCTGGCCAGGTCCTGCCAGGTGTCCTTCCAGTTGGCCCAGGCGTCGGGCATGCCCACGCTGTTGACCATGCCTTCCTTGCGGGCGGCATCCTCCAGTGCCTTGAGGTCATCTGCGGCCATGGCCGACGTGCAGAACGCGATTGCCGAACCGAGCAGTGACGCCATGAACAACTTTTTCATCCGTAGCTCCTTGGGTGGGTGCATCGACCGAACGCTGTTGTGTATGAAGCCGTTGTCTGCAGCCTTGGTCTAGGTCAGCAAACCTTGAGCCAAGGTAGGCCGGTAGCGTGACAATTTGATGTAGCCCCAGGTCCAGCTGCCTGATCGCGGCCTCTGGCAATACAGCGTAGACCACCTGCGAGCGGGGCTTCACAAGGCCTGGCCCGTTTCTGGCAGCACCAGCCGGGCAGTCTTGTCACGGGATGTTCATCAGCCCTGCCTAGGCTTGTATCCAGTGCCCCGTGCCCTGTAGTGGGGCTGGCCTAGTCCAGATAGGTAACCTTTGATGCAGCCGATGCCACCGCGCGCGGTAACAGCCATCTGTAACGCCCTTGAGGAGCAGATCGGACACGGCCTTTTGGCGCCTGGCGGCAAGCTGCCTGCCGAACGCCGGCTCAGCGAACTCTTCGCCACCACGCGCATCACCCTGCGCGAAGCGTTGGTGCAGTTGGAGGCAAGGGGGTTGATCTATCGCGAGGAGCGGCGGGGCTGGTTCGTCGCCCCCGAACGCTTGAGCTATGACCTCATCGCGCGCAGCCACTTTCATGCAATGGTGCGTGAGCAGGGGCGGGCCGCCAGTACCGAGTTGCTGTCGGCTCGGCTGCAGCCGGCGTCGGCAGCCATTTGCGCGCGGTTGCAACTGCCGGCGTTGTCCAGTGTGGTGCGCATCTGCAGGCTCAGGCGCATCGACGGCAGGGCGGTGCTGTACGCCGAGCACTACCTCAACCCGCGTTACTTTCCGGCCATCCTCGAGCACGACCTGGCCCAGTCATTGACCGAAATCTACGCGCGCCAGTACGGTCTGCACTACGGGCAGGTGTGCTTCGAGATCCTGCCCACCGCATTGCCCGTGCAGGCGGCCGGTGCGTTGAAGGTGTCAGCAGGCAGCCCTGGGCTGCAAATCACCCGGGTCAACAGCGACCAGCAGGGGCAACTGATCGACTGCGACCTTGAATACTGGCGCCATGACGCCATCTGCGTCAGGGCACAGGCAGGCTAGCCGGGCGGCCTCTTGAGGGCGCCAGCGAGGACGCGATCCATGGCCAACCGGCTTCAACCGGACGGCTCGGTTTGTGTCATGGCGCCTGCGCCGGCCGTTACCACCTGCACCGACAACCTGGGCGTTGCCAAGTCCAGCCCGGCTTCGTCGAGCTGGCGCTTGAGTGCCAGGTTGAAGGCGCGCGATACTTCCCACTGCTTGATCGGCGCCGTCTTGAAGCGTGCCCGCAACACCGCTGAACCCGACTCGAAGCTCTCCACCCCTTGCAGTTCCAGCGGCGACCAGATGTTGCGGCGCATCAGCGGATCGCTGCGCAGCTTCTGACCGACCTCGCGCACCAGTGTGATCGCCTGGTCGATGTTCATGTTGTAGGGGATCGCCACGCGAAAGATCGCATAGCCGAATTCGCGGGAGTAGTTCTTGATGCTCTTGATTTCGCTGAAAGGAATGGTGTGCACGATGCCATCGATGTCCCGCAGACGCACGGTGCGGATGGTCAGGCCTTCCACCGTACCCAGGTGGCCGCCGACATCCACGTAGTCGTCGATGGCCAGGGAGTCCTCGATGATGATGAACAGCCCGGTGATCAGGTCGGCCACCAGCGACTGGGCGCCGAAGCCGATCGCCAGGCCGATGACACCGGCACCGGCCAGCAGCGGCGTCACGTTCATGCCCATGTTGGCCAGGGCGACGATCACCGCGATGATGAAGATGAACACGAACATCACGTTGCGGATCAACGGCATCATGGTCTGCGCCCGGGCGTTGGCCATGCCGCGGCGCGAGCGGACCAGCGCATGGTGTACCGCCGTGTCCGCCAGGATCCACACCAGCCACGCGACAATCAGCGTCCCTGCCAGGCCCATCAGGCGCAGGCTGATGTCATGCCCGTCGCCTTCGGCGAAGCTGATCATCGACAGCCCCCATACCCGAAGGCCCAGTTCGATGAACACCAGCCAGATGAACAGGTGGACCAACAAGTAGCCAAAGTTGCGCAGCCGCTCGGCGTACACCGCATGGCGCTTGCCGGCGCGCTTGGGGTTGGCAGCGTGGCGGCGCACCAGGCCATTGAGCACCATGCACACCACCACCAGCACCGTGCACATCAGTGACTGGCGAAGCGCCGTGCTGGTATCACCGGCCGAAACGAAAGTGGCGAACAGCGAGATGGCCACCAGAATCAGCGCCGGAATGAACCAGAAACTGCCCAGGATCTCGATGGTGTCGCTCAGGGTTCGTCGCGTCAGGCGGCGCGACAGGGGTTGATTGCGAATCAGGTGGGCAATCGGCCGGCGAAAACGCAGGATGAACAGGCCGGTGCACACTGCGGCGACGACGTTGGCCAGGGTTGCCACCCCATGGGCCAGGTGTATGCCCAGCGCAGCGGTGAGGCGCGGGTCGCTCATGGCCTCGCCGAAGGCGGCAAAGCTGCCGATCAGCCACAAGGGCCGGAATGCACGGTGGCGCAGGATGTGCAATGCCCGGTGGCGGTGCGGGCCGTCCAGCAGGGAAAACGCGATCACGCAGATGGCCGAGAAGCAGGTGCCGACCACCAGGGCATACGCCAGCACCATGGCCAGCGATTTACCCAGCGACGGGGGCAGTACGAAGCTCAGGTACACCGTGAACACCAGCGCGACCAACCAGGGGCCCAGCTTGCGCAGGGCGAAGCGGACCAGGTCCCAGGTGCGAGGATGCTGGGGCAGTTCTTCGCTCAGGCCGAATCGCAGGCGGACCCGATGGCCCACCCAGTTGAACGCGAACGCCAGTACGCTCCACACCGCGATAACCGCAGCAAAGCCGAACAGGATCGCGGGCCATTGATGAACGGGCACCATCAAGGCCGCCAGTTCTTCCTGGGCCTGGTCGATTTCCATGCCCCAGCGCTGGAACGGGTTGGCTTCCCCGGTGAACTGCTTTTCGAAATCGTGCAGGGCGCCACCGATCAAGCCGAGCACGCCTTGCTCAACGCTCGGTTGCGACTTTTGCGTGGCGTCGCGCAGCTTTTTCAGGTCGGCCAGGAGTTTGGCACGCTGCTGGTCGTTCTCCAGGCTCTTGATCACCTCGTCCAGGGATTTGCCCAGCGGCTCGGAAGCCTCGGGCTGGGCGGGGGCACTGGAACCCAGAAGGCCGGGCAGGCCTGCTGCGTGTGCAGAACCTATGAACAGCAACAGCACAACAAACAGGTAACGCAGAAGGGCAGGCACGGGCAGATCTACCTCAGGTCAAACGATTGCCCGAGTGTAGAGGTTTATGACGGCAGTTTCTCCAGGATCTTCCAGCAGGTCAGGCCGAAGATGCCCAGGGTGCCCACCCACATCATCAGCACGCCAACATCGCGCTCGCGCAGGCCGAACCCGAGGGTCAGCAACAACAGCGATGCGCAGACGGGAATCAGCAGGGCCAGGAAGGGTGACATGGCGACAGTCCTTTGCAGTGAGACATGCCCTTAGCATAGTCGCTAACCCCCGGCCTGGCCTGCTGGAAGCGGACTCGTCGGCCATGTACAGCAGCGCGGCCTGTTGGCGCCGGGTGTGTAGCACCCCGGCGCCCCGCGTGGCTCACGGCAAGTCGTGGCTGCGGTAGAACGCTGTCAGGACCTTCACCAAGTGCGCCAGGTCATGGCTGCCGCACAGCTCGCGGATGGAGTGCATGGCGAAGGTCGGCAGCCCGATGTCGACCGTCCGCACGCCAAGGTGACTGGCCGCAATGGGCCCTATGGTCGAGCCACAGCCCATGTCGCTGCGTACCACGAAGCTCTGCACCGGTACTTCTTCGGCCATGCACAAGTGGCGGAAGAAGCCGGCGGTTTCGCTGTTGGTGGCGTAGCGCTGGTTGTTGTTCACCTTGATCACCGGCCCTGCGTTGAGTTTCGGGCCGTGGTTGCCGTCGTGCTTGTCGGCGTAGTTCGGATGCACGCCATGGGCATTGTCGGCCGAGACCATCAACGAGCGCTGGATGGTGCGCACGTAGGCGTCACCGTCGGGCAACAGGCGCTGCAACGTCTGCTCGAGCATCGGCCCGTCGGCGCCGCAGGCCGAGCTGCTGCCGACTTCCTCGTGGTCATTGCACACCAGGATGCAGGTTTCATCGCTGTCAGCGGCCAGCAGGGCCTGCAGCCCGGCGTAGCACGACAGCAGGTTGTCCAGGCGGGCGCCGGCAATGAAGTCGCCATTGAGCCCGATCTGCGCGGCGTCCTGGGTATCGTAGAAACTCAGCTCGTAGTCCAGCACCACGTCGGCGTTGAGTTGGTGCTCGCGTGCCAGTTGCTCGGTCAGCAGTGCGCGAAAGTCGATGCGCTCGTCACCGGCCACCTGGGCCAGGATCGGTGGCAGTTCGGTCTGCGGGTTGATATGCCAGCCATCGTTGGCGGTACGGTTGAGGTGGATGGCCAGGTTGGGGATGACGGCGATCGGCAACTTGAAGTCGATCAGCTGGCTTTCCACCTTGCCGTCACGGCGGTAGGTGACCCGCCCCGCCAGCGACAGGTCGCGGTCGAACCACGGCGCCAGCAGGGCACCGCCATACACTTCCACGCCCAGTTGCAAGAAGCCCTGGCGCTGCAGTTCCGGCTGCGGCTTGACCCGCAGGCAGGGGCTATCGGTGTGGGCGCCGACCATGCGGATGCCGTTGAGCAGCGGCGCCTGCCTGCCAATCTTGATCGCGATGATCGAGGAATCGTTGCGGGTGACGTAATAGCGCCCGCCCGACACGACGGACCAGCTCTCGCGTTCGTCCAGGCGCTGGTAACCAGCGGCCTCCAGGCGCAGGGCCAGGCTGGCAGTAGCGTGGAAGGGAGTAGGGGAGGCCTTCAGAAAATCGATCAGGCCTGCATTGAGTACATCGCGCATAGTTCACTCCAGACAGCAGTGGCGCGAGTTTAGCGTATTGAGTCGCCGAGCGGTGTCGGGCTGTGGGTTGTGCGGTTGGCCAGGCGACAGTTGTTGCGAAGGTATAGCGCAGGCTCCAGGCCGCACTGTGGCCCCAGTGCTTCGGCTCGCATTACAGCTCGTCAGGGCAGGGCCAGCAGCGCTCGTGGACTGCTAGCCACAGCCACACCCCATCAAAACGGTGCCGGGCACTCGAATCTGAGGCGTTCACCGGACACCGGGTGGGTAAAGCTGAGCATCGATGCATGCAGGCACAGCCGCTCGTGGGCGGCCAAGGCCTGGGGGTTGGCATACAGCCGATCACCCAGCAGCGGGTGGCCGATCGATAGCATGTGCACACGCAGTTGGTGCGAGCGGCCTGTGATCGGCGTCAGCTCCACACGGCAATACTCGCCGCAACGTTCCACCACCCGCCAGAACGTCAGCGCATGCTTGCCTTGTTCATGATCCACGACGTGGCGTGGCTTGGTAGGTGGGTCATACCGCAGTGGCAGGTCGATGCTGCCGCTGTCCAGGGCCGGCTGCCCCCAACACAGGGCGGTGTAGGCCTTTTCGGTTTCCCGGTCATGGAACTGGCGCGACAGCTCGCGGTGGCTGTCGGCATCGCGGGCCAGCAGGATGATGCCCGAGGTTTCCCAGTCCAGGCGATGCACGATCAGCGCATCGGGATAGCCGTTTTCCTGAAGGCGGGTGATCAGGCAATCCTTGTTGTCGTCAGCTCTGCCCGGGACCGACAGCAGCAGCGTCGGCTTGTTGATCACCAGGATGGCGGCGTCTTCGTGAAGGATCTGGAGGGTGGACAGCGGCATTGCGTGGTCTCTGTTGAATCGGGAGAAAAAAGCGGGGCTGTGCTGCAACCCATACGCGGCAAGGCCGCTCCGACAGTGGAACGCGATCCCTTGTCGGAGCGGCCTCGTGCCGCGAATGGGCTACAGCGCAGCCCCGGCTCTTGGCCGGATCAGCGATCCGGCAGGGTGATGTTCAGCTCCAGAATGGAGCAGCTGCCCTGGTTTTCCAGCTCGATATGCACATCGTCATTGCCGATGTTCACATACTTGCGAATCACTTCCAGCAGTTCCTTCTGCAACTCGGGCAGATAGTCCGGTTCGCTGCGTTGTCCGCGCTCGTGCGCCACGATGATCTGTAGACGCTCTTTCGCCACCGACGCGCTGGTCTGTTTCTGTCTGCCACGAAAGAAGTCAAAAAGGTTCATGGTTTATTTGCTCCCGAAAATGCGCTCGAAGAATCCCTTCTTCTGTACATCGATGAAGCGCATCGGCTTCTCTTTGCCCAGCAGGCGGTCGACTGCGTCACTGTACGCCTGGCCGGCATCGCTCTGGTCATCGAGAATGACCGGGATACCCTGGTTGGATGCCTTGAGCACCGCCTGCGATTCGGGAATCACGCCCTTGAGCTTGATCGAGAGAATCTCTTCCACGTCGGCCACGCTCAGCATTTCGCCCTTGACGACGCGCTCGGGGTGGTAGCGAGTGATCAACAGGTGCTCCTTGATCGGCTCCTCGCCGTTTTCCGAGCGGCGCGACTTGCTCGACAGGATGCCCAGCATGCGGTCGGAGTCACGGACCGAAGACACTTCGGGGTTGGTGACCACGATGGCCTCGTCGGCGAAATACATGGCCAGGTGGGCACCTTTCTCGATACCGGCCGGCGAGTCGCAGATCACGTACTCGAACTGCTCCTTGAGGTCCATCAGGACTTTCTCGACGCCTTCCTGAGTAAGCGCGTCCTTGTCACGGGTCTGGCTGGCCGCCAGCACGTACAGGTTTTCCAGGCGCTTGTCCTTGATCAGGGCTTGTTGCAGGTTGGCTTCGCCATTGACCACGTTGACGAAGTCGTACACCACGCGGCGTTCGCAGCCCATGATCAGGTCGAGGTTACGCAGGCCCACGTCGAAGTCGACGATAACCGTCTTGTGGCCACGCAGTGCGAGGCCGGTACCGATGGCGGCGCTGGTGGTGGTCTTGCCCACACCCCCTTTGCCGGAAGTAACCACGAGAATCTTGGCCAAGGTGTTTCACCCCTAAAATGATCGGGACGCAAGTCCCTGCAAATAACTGAAATAACGGCAACGATAAAAAAGTTGCTCTAAAAATGCTGGCAAGTATCCGTTAAAGACGGGTGATGTTCAACACGTCGCCAGACAGGCTGACTTGTACGCCCGCCCCCCACAAAGGATCGCGGCGCAAGTCTTCGCACACTTTGTACTGGCCGGCAATGGAGACCATTTCGGCGGTCATCTGCTGGCAGAAGATACGCGCCTTGGTATTGCCCTTGATACCTGCCAGGGCACGGCCACGCATGGCGCCGTACACATGGATGTTGCCATCGGCAAGAAGTTCCGCACCCGGGCTGACCGAGGCGGTGACCACCAGGTCCCCCCCTTGGGCATAGATCTGCTGGCCGCCACGTACCGGAGCGGTGATGATGCGCGTGGGGCGCACCTCAGGTTCGAGTACCGGTGGCGGGGCAGGGGCCGGCTCGGGTTTCTTGGCCTCGGGCTCGGGTTCCAGTGGCCGCTCGCGGGCGCCGGACGGGGGCAGCACTGGCAGATCGATGGCGATGGCCGCGGCAATGTCCTCGATGCGGTTGGCGCGGATGGCCAGGGTCCGCAGGCCATGGTGGCGGCAAATCCGCATCAAACCAGGCAAGTCGACCGCGCCTTCGCCGGCCGGCAGCTTGTCCAGCGCCAGCACCAACGGCGTGTTACTGAAGAAGTTCGGCGCTTGCGCCACTTTGGCCGCCAACTGGCGATCGAGGGCTTCAAGGTCGTTGCGCGCCAGTTCCAGAACGGTAATGGCAAGCATGCTGCCCTTGAGCTGGAACACGGAGGGGGTGTCGGGGGTGTGGTTTGGGCTCATGGTCTGCATAGACGGCTTGTTGCGGAAAAAGTGCCCTGACTTATAACGATAAGACCGGTTGCCCGCAACATGAGCCGATCCGTTGTAGAATGCGCGGCCCATGTCTTGCTGGAAGCTTCAATGGATCGCCCGCGTTTTCGTCCCTATTTCCTTCATCCCAAGTTCTGGGGCCTGTGGCTGGGCCTGGGGCTGCTGTGGCTGGTGGTGCAGTTGCCGTACCGGGCATTGCTCAAGCTGGGTGCGGGGTTAGGCGCGATCATGTACCGCTTTGCCGGTGAACGCAGGCGTATCGCTGCGCGCAACCTGGAACTGTGCTTCCCCGAGCTGTCGGCGGACGAACGGCAACGGCTGCTCAAAGCCAATTTTGCCTCGACCGGCATCGCCTTCTTCGAAATGGCCATGAGCTGGTGGTGGCCCAAGACGCGGTTGGCGCGCCTGGCCCATGTCGAGGGGCTTGAGCACTTGCAGGCCGCCCAGCAGGCGGGGCAGGGCGCAATCCTGATGGCGGTGCACTTCACTACCCTGGAAATCGGTGCGGCCTTGCTCGGCCAGCGTCACACCATCGATGGCATGTACCGCGAACATGGCAATGCCCTGTTCGATTTCATCCAGCGCAGCGGACGCGAACGGCACAATCTGGACTCACTGGCGGTGGAACGCGAGGATGTCAGGGGCATGCTCAAGCTGCTGCGCGCCGGCCGCGCAATCTGGTACGCACCCGACCAGGACTACGGCGCCAAGCAAAGCCTGTTCGTGCCCTTGTTCGGGATCCCGGCAGCCACGGTCACGGCCACCACCAAGTTTGCGCGCCTGGGCCGCGCCCAGGTCATTCCCTTCACGCAGAAGCGACTCGAAGACGGCAGCGGTTATCGGTTGGTGATTCATCCCCCACTGAGCGATTTCCCCGGTGAGAGCGAAGAGGCTGATTGCCTGCGAATCAATCAATGGGTCGAGCAGGTACTGCGCGAATGCCCCGAGCAGTACTTGTGGGCACACCGCCGGTTCAAGTCCCGACCGGACGGGGCCCCAAGGCTGTACGAAAAGAAAGGGCGTTGAAAGCGGGTGCGCCGCTGCCGTAATGGCAGTGGCGCTGCCGGCTCACTCGGCGATCTGCAGCTTGCGCGACTGGGTGTAGACGTAGCGCACCTTTTCATACTCGAACGGTGAGTTCATCTGCCCGTAGCGGAAGTTGGTGGTGTAGCGCTTGTCGATGACCCGCAGGCCGAAGAACTCCGGGTGCTCGCGGCTGACTTTGGCCATGTCCAGGTAATTGATCGCCTGCTCGCCGGAATAATCCACCACCAGCCCGGCGGTGTCGCGCAGGTTCGAAGGGCCCAACAGCGGCAGCATCAGGTACGGGCCTGCCGGTACGCCATAGAAGCCCAAGGTCTGGCCGAAATCCTCGCTCTGGCGCGGCAGGCCCATCTTGGTCGCCGGGTCCCACAAACCGCCTACCCCGATGATCGTGTTGAACATCAGCCGCGCTGTGATCTCGGCCGAGCGTTTGGCCTTGAGCTGCAGCACGCTGTTGAACAGGTTGGGCACGTCCCCCAGGTTGTTGAAGAAGTTGGTCACGCCACTGCGCAGAAAACGCGGGGTGACGTACTGGTAGCCATTGACCAGCGGCAGCAGCACCCATTGGTCCAGGCGGTAGTTGAAGTGATAGATGCGGCGGTTCATCGACTCGAGCGGGTCGTAGACGTTCAGCGCTTCGAGGGTCGAGCGCTCGAACTCACGCTGGTCCAGGCCCGGGTTGAATTTCAACTCGCGCAGCGGGTCGAGGAAGCCATCGGCTTCCGGTGCCAGCGGGGCGGTACCGATCACCTGCGGATCAGCCTCGATGACGCTGGCTCGGGGAGCGGTCTCGGCGGCCAGGGTATGGCCTGCGGCAAGCAGGGCCGTGGCAAAGAGCAGTTTGTTAACCACGGAAGAACTCCAGCATGGCGTCACTGTTGACGCGGTAGTTGATGTTGCCGCAATGGCCACCATGGGGATAAAGGGTCAGGCGATCACCGAACACCTTGCGCAGGAACCCGATATCGCCAGGGCCGAGAATGACATCGTCGGCATTGTGCATCACGGCGATCTTGGGGCTGTTTTGCAGGTAATCGGCCAGGGCGTACAGGCTGACCTGGTTGGTCAGCTCCAGGATGGTGCCCCCGCCGGTGCGGGCACGCCACATCGGGATTACCTGTTCGCTCATGTAACAGTCGAAATCGCACTGCAAGGCACGCTTGAAGTAGGGCGTCAGGCTCGTGCCTTCGGTGATCTTGACCTTCGGCGGGATGATCAGGCCGCGGCGGTTGATCAGGTCGGAGGTGAAGGCGATATCGGCGGCCGAGAAGCGGAACGAGGTGCCGATGAGCATGGCCATCTGCTCGTTGGACAGGTGCTGGCGCGACTGCTGGAAGTCGTACAAGAGCGCTTCGTTAAGGTCGATGAACCCCTTTTCCTGGAAGTAGCGCGTGAGTTTTTCCAGCATCAGCTCATAGAACGTGGTGCTGCGGTCGATCCCCTTGACTTGGGTCTGCACCAGCTTGTCCAGGTTGTTGATCGAGGTGTAGAGGTTCACGGGTGGGTTGAGCAGCAGCACACGCTTGAAGTTGAAGCTGCGCCGGGTTTCGTCCAGGTGGCTGACGAAGGCCGCATCGAGCGCGCCCAGGCTGTAGCCGGTCAGGTAGAACTCGGTCACCGGCAGGCGAGGGTGCTGGGCGCGGACCGATTGCATCACCCGGTACATGTCCTCGGCGTCATCCTGGCTGATGCCGGGCGTGGCGAAGCGAGACGCGGCGCTGATGAAATCGTAGCTGGTGGGCGAGGACAGCTGCACCACGTGGAAGCCGGCCTTGTAGTACAGCTTTTTCAGGTATTCGTTGATGCTGCTGCTGTAGGACGCACCGGTGCCGGCAATGATGAAGATCAAGGGTGCAGCGTGGTCCTGCTGGGCCATGCGGTACTTGAGTTTCTTGACCGCCCAGAAGTTGTCCGGCAGCGTGAATTCACGCTCCGGGCGCAAGGTGAGGCTGTAGTCGGACTGGTCGATCTCGTCATCGCTGGGCAGCATCGGGCGCTGGTCCGGCGGCGTCGTGGCGATGGTCGCCTCGAACGGGTTGGTCAGGGGGTAGCCATAGCTCGCGGCGTCGATATCCCGCGCAGAAGCGGCCACAGCCATGAGCAGGCTGCCGAGAACGGCAGCGAGGCGCAAAGAACGAAGCATGTAATCCCCCAAAAGAACGCAAGGTGGCGCGTGTGCAAGCTAAGACCACATGGGCCGTGGCAAAGTTGCCGGGCGTGATGGCCTTTGGTGTGCCAGTTATCTGAACCGTGTTGCAGGCAGGTATTTTGCCTTAGACCGTGATGTAAGCGATCATTGATTTTTTGATCAATCAAGTGGGAAAAGTCAATGAGTCGCAGGCTGCCTGGCGCAATACTGCTGATGTTCGTCGGGCTCTGGCTCGCTGCCAGCTATGGCGTGCGCTATGGACTGATGGAGGACGGCCAGTGGGTGGGGTTGTGCACGGAGCCAGCCGCCTATTGGCAGTGCAAGATGCGGGCAGTGCTGGGGTTGGGCATTCACCACCAGGTTCTGGCCTGGACCGGGCTGGCCCTGGCAGCGCTTGGCTGGCTGCTACAGGGGCGGACCGGTACATGGCTGGCCGGCATTGCCCTGCTGTTCGCAGTGCCAGCATTGGTGCTGTATACCGCGAGCATCGCCGTATTCGCATTGGTCCTGGCCGGGTTGCGCCTGGTCAGGTAAACGTGCGCCCGCCAGGGGGCGCTCCGTGACGCTGACAAATAGAGGTATCAGGCGCGGCCGAGTCTCTGGCTGCGCCACAGGGCGGCGGTCATCAGCGCGCTCACTGCTGCCCAGCGCCACGCCTGCCCGCTGTTCATCCCCTCGATGAGTAGCTGGGGCAGTATGCCAAGCCCGATGATACTTGCCAGAAAGGTGGCCTCCCGTCGCCGCACTGGCACGGGCCACAGGACGAACACCAGGGCTGGCAAGGCCAGCGCGGCACTGGGGAAACTGCGGTAGCGGGGGTCGAACACCATCGCCAACGTGCTTACGGCGGCAGCAAAGCCGGCCAGCAGCAGCAACCCGCCAGCTCGCCTTTGCAGCCAGGCAGACCAGCGCCCGCGCACGCCTTGCGGCTGGGACAGGTGCAGCAGTGCCCGGGCCAGTACCAGCACGTTCAACCCCGCCAACAGCCCTGCCCACATCCATTCGGGGGCGAAACGGGCGTGGCTGCGCATCAGCTCGCCCCACAGGCCCAGGCACGCCGCACCGAACATGGCCAGTATTGGCATGGCCCACGCGCCACGGCGTGTGCGTGGCCGCCCGGCCATGCACAGCATCAGCCCCGCCAGCGCCGCGCATGCCAGCCACCATGTGGGCCAGTCGGGCAAGTTGCTGACGGGCCCTTCAAGGATGCCCTTGTCCTGCCGGTCGGCATCGTAGAGGCCCCAATACCCGCCCACGGCACCTTCGTTGGCGCGTTTCCAGGGCTGGTCGAAGGCTTCGATCAGGTTGTAGCGCCAGCCGTTGTGCTCGGCCATGGCGACGAAGCCGCGAATGAAGCGCGCTTCGTTGACCCGGCTGGGCAGGGCGGTTTCACGCTGCCTGCCTTCGCTGGGCCAGCCGGTTTCACCGATCAGGATGTCCTTGGGCGCGAAGCGCTGGCCGAATTGTCGGCGTATGTCGGCGACATGGGCCAACGCATCGTCGATGCCCCGTGGCTCGTCTTCCCAATACGGCAGCAAGTGAATGGTGAGAAAGTCTACTTCAGGCGCGATCTCGGGGTGCTGCAACCAGAACTCCCACACATCGGCGTAGGTGACCGGCACGCTTACCTGGCGCTTGACCCGCGCGATCAACTCGGCCAGTCGTTTGCCGGTGACTTCCTTGCGCAGCAAGGTCTCGTTACCCACGATGACGGCGCTGACCACATCGGGGTTGGCATTGGCGGCGGCGATCAGCAGCGCGACTTCCCGGTCGGTGTCGGCCGGGTGAGCATTGACCCAGGCCCCGAGCATCACCTTCAGTCCATGCTTGCGCGCCAGCGCTGGGATAGCCTCAAGACCGCTCATCGAATAGGTGCGGATGCACTGGAATCGCTCAGCGAGCAGGGCCAAGTCGGCATCCATGCGCGCCGGGCGCAGTTGCATGGGTTGATCGTAGGGCGACTGGTCCTTGTCGAACGGGGTATAGGATGCGCACTGCAGCTTGTGCGTGGCATTGGCGGCGTCGGGCAGGTGCACCGGTCTGCCCAGCCCGTGCCAGAGCACGCCGAGCCCGAGCAGACCGATCAGGCAAGCAAGGGTGTACAGAAGTGTCAGCAGGCGGGTGGAACTGGGCATCGGGCGGTCCATCATCGGGGGCAAAAGGGTCAATAGTAGCCCGGCGCCAAACCTTTGGCATGCAAGGATCGCGCAGGCAGGTTCATGCCGCTGCCGCTAATGGCACAGTGCTGTCGCGTATGAGCGCCTGGGCGTCGTACTTGGATCAGGTCTGGCTTGGTTGCAGGCAGATGATGGAATCTCCGAGACCTGACGAGGGAATGCTTTGATGGCTACTTCAACAAAAATGCGTCGTTTCCTGGGCGTAGGTACCGCCCTGGCACTGGCCTTGAGCGGCGCACAGGCCATGGCCAAAGAAGTCAGCATTGGTTACGTGGATGGGTGGGCAGACAGTGTGGCGACCACCAACGTGGCCGCCGAGGTGATCAAGCAGAAGCTTGGCTACGATGTGAAGCTGCAAGCCGTGGCCACGGGCATCATGTGGCAGGGCGTGGCCACCGGTAAGCTCGATGCCATGCTGTCGGCATGGCTGCCGGTGACCCACGGTGAGTACTGGACCAAGAACAAGGACAACGTGGTCGACTACGGCGCGAACTTCAAGGATGCCAAGATTGGCCTGATCGTGCCTGAGTACGTCAAGGCGGTGAGCATCGCTGACCTGAAGACCGATTCCTCGTTCAAGCAGAAAATCGTCGGCATCGATGCTGGCTCGGGTGTAATGATCAAGACCGATCAGGCGATCAAGGACTACGACCTGACCGGCTACAAGCTGCAGGCAAGTTCCGGTGCTGCAATGACCGCCGAGCTGGGCCGTGCCTACGCCAAGCAGCAATCCATCGCCGTGACCGGATGGGTACCGCACTGGATGTTCGCCAAATGGAAACTCAAGTTCCTCGAGGACCCCAAAGGCGTGTATGGCGCTGCTGAAACCGTCAATAGCATCGGCAGCAAGGAGCTGGCCACCAAGGCCCCGGAAGTGGCCGAGTTCCTGAAGAAGTTCAGCTGGCAGTCCAAGGATGAGATCGGCGAGGTGATGCTGGCTATCCAGGAAGGCGCCAAGCCCGAAGCGGCTGCCAAGGACTGGGTGGCCAAGCACCCTGAGCGCGTGAAGGACTGGACGGGCAAGTAAAACGCCTGTGCGCTGATGCCCTGAAATGAAGCCGTTCGAGCCTCAAGCGTTCGAGCGGTTTCGTTGGCGTGGAAACGACCCCATTGCGCTGCGTTACGAGGCTGTCCAGTGCTCCGTGGATCAGCCTTGGCGGGGCGCGGATCGGCCGCGATGGGCGCAAATCGGCCCAGGCGACCTCAGCCAGTCGCACATCGCCTGCTCTCACCCACATCACCGTCCATCATCCCTGCACCCCCCAGCTACACCCCCGCCGAGAGAAACTGAACCCTCACACCGACCCGCCAGCCCAACCGCTCAAGCACCCCCAGCACGCACTAACCAAATCTGCGACAATCACACCTCTTTCGAATGCCGATCACACCGCAGGCCCACCTGCATCACCGAAAAGCCCAATGACTGACCACGCCATCGACAAACTGCTGCAAAACCTCGACCACGCCATGATCGCCGACCGCCACCGCCTGCGGCGCCAGTTGCACGAACTGCGCAAGCGCCCCGACGAGGCGAAGCTGGCGCAGTGGGCTGAGCGGGTGCAGGCGTCCTGCGCCCAGGTCACCGCCCGCCAGCAGAGCGTGCCATTGGTGCGCTACGACGACAGCCTGCCCATCGCCGCCAAGCGCGACGAGATCAAAAAGGCCCTGGCCGAACACCAGGTGCTGGTCATCGCTGGCGAAACCGGCTCGGGCAAGACCACCCAGCTGCCCAAGATCTGCCTGGAACTGGGCCGTGGCAGCCATGGCCTGATCGCCCACACCCAGCCACGCCGGATCGCCGCGCGCAGTGTCGCTGCCCGGGTGGCCGAGGAGTTGGGCACGCCGTTGGGCGGCCTGGTGGGGTACCAGGTGCGCTTCGAAGACCAGAGCGATGCCAACACACTGGTCAAACTCATGACCGACGGCATCCTGCTGGCCGAAACCCAGCACGACCGCTTCCTGGAACGCTACGACACCATCATCGTCGACGAAGCCCACGAACGCAGCCTGAACATCGACTTCCTGCTCGGCTACCTCAAAACCCTCCTGCACCGGCGGCCCGAACTCAAGCTCATCATCACCTCGGCCACCATCGACCTGGAGCGGTTCTCCAAGCATTTCGACAACGCGCCCATCATCGAGGTGTCCGGCCGTACCTTCCCGGTGGAAACCTGGTACCGCCCGCTGACCAGCGAACAGGACGAGGAGGGCAACCCGATCGAGGACGACCTCACCGTCGACCAGGCTATCCTCGCCACCCTCGACGAACTGGCCCAGCACGAGCGCGGCCAGGGCAAGGGCCCGGGGGATGTGCTGATCTTCCTGCCCGGTGAGCGCGAAATCCGCGACGCCGCCGAGATTCTGCGCAAGGCGCAGCTGCGCCATACCGAAATCCTGCCCCTGTACGCGCGCCTGTCGCCAGCCGAGCAGCAACGGATCTTCCAGCCCCATGCCGGGCGGCGTGTGGTGCTGGCCACCAACGTGGCCGAAACATCGCTGACGGTGCCCGGCATCCGTTATGTGATCGATACCGGTACGGCCCGCATCAGCCGCTACAGCTACCGCGCCAAGGTGCAGCGCCTGCCCATCGAAGCCGTGTCCCAGGCCAGCGCCAACCAGCGCAAGGGCCGTTGTGGACGGGTGGAGCCGGGTATCTGCGTGCGCCTGTACAGCGAAGAAGACTTCAACAGCCGGCCGGCTTTCACCGACCCCGAGATCCTGCGCACCAACCTGGCGGCCGTCATCCTGCAGATGCTGCACCTGCGCCTGGGCGCCATCGACGCGTTTCCCTTCATCGAGCCGCCAGACGGCAAGGCGATCAGCGACGGTTTCAACCTGCTGCAAGAGCTCTCGGCGGTCAACCGTGAAAACCAACTGACGCCGGTCGGGCGTCAGCTGGCGCGGCTGCCCATCGACCCGCGCCTGGGCCGTATGCTGCTCGAAGGCGCGCGCCTGGGCAGCCTGCAGGAAGTGTTGATCGTCACCAGCGCCCTGTCGGTGCAGGACCCACGCGAACGCCCCCCTGAGCGCCAGCAGGCCGCCGACCAGGCCCACGCACAATGGAAGGACGTGGATTCGGACTTCGCCGCACTGGTCAACCTGTGGCGGGGCTTCGAGGAACAGCGCCAGGCGCTGACGGCCAACCCCTTGCGCAACTGGTGCCGCAAGCAGTTCCTCAATTACCTGCGCCTGCGCGAGTGGCGCGACGCCCATCGCCAGCTGGCGCTGATCTGCCGCGAGCTGCAACTGACGGTCAACAAGGAACCGTGCGACTACCCCAAGCTGCACAAAGCCGTACTCAGCGGCCTGCTCAGCCAGATAGGCCACAAGACCGAAGACGGTGACTACCAAGGCGCGCGGCAGCGCAGGTTCTGGGTGCACCCGTCATCGGGTATCGGGCGCAAGCGTCCGCAGTGGGTCATGGCGGCCGAACTGGTGGAAACGACCAAGCTTTATGCCCGCGTGGTCGCGCGCATCGAGCCGGACTGGATCGAGCCGCTGGCCGGCCATCTGATCAAGAAGAACCACTTCGAGCCCCATTGGGAGAAGAAGCGCGGACAGGTCGTGGCCTATGAGCAGATCACCCTGTATGGGTTGATCCTGGTCGGCCGCAGGCCGGTACACTTTGGCCCCATTGACCCGGCCACCTCCCGCGAGCTGTTCATTCGTGAAGCCCTGGTGGGCGGTGAGATCCAGTCGCGGGCCAAGTGCCTGGCGGCCAACAAGCGCCTGCTCGAAACGCTCGACGCCCTCGAGGCCAAGGCCCGCCGTCGCGATATTCTGGCCGACGAAGAAACGCTCTATGCCTTCTACGAAGCGCGTCTGCCGGCCGAGATCCACCAGACGGCCACCTTCGACAGCTGGTACCGCATGGGCAGCCAGAAAGATCCCAACCTGCTGATCATGCGCGAGGAAGACGTGCTGGCGCGCGAGGCCAGTGAGGTGACCGCCGCGCAGTACCCCGACAGCTTGCAGGTCGGCCAACTGCGCTTGCCGTTGACCTACCACTTCGAGCCCAATCACCCCCGTGACGGCGTGACCGTGCGGGTGCCGGCACCCCTGTTGCCGAGCCTGCCGGGCGAGCGCCTGGAGTGGCTGGTGCCAGGCCTGCTCGAGGCCAAGTGCGTGGCGCTGATTCGCAACTTGCCCAAGGCCCTGCGCAAGAACTTCGTGCCGGTGCCGGACTTCGTCAAGGCCGCCTTGGCCCGCATGACGTTTGGCCAAGGCGCGTTGCCCCAGGCCTTGGGCCATGAACTGCTGCGCATGACCGGTGCGCGCGTGCCCGATGACGCCTGGGACGAGTCGGTCAGCCTGGTTGAAGGTCACCTGCGCATGAACATCGAGGTGGTCGACGGGCAGGGCAAGTTCCTGGGTGAAGGGCGTGACCTGGCTGAGCTTACGGCGCGGTTCGCCGCTGCCAGCCAGGCAGCCCTGGCGGTGCCAGGCGATCCCAAGAGCGAGCAGCCGGTGCAGGCCAAGGCCTTCAGCGAAGTGAAGCCCACGGCGCAGCAAAAGATCGCAGGGCTGTCGATGACGGTTTACCCGGCACTGGTCGAGGATAACGGCACGGTGCGTGAAGGCCGCTTCTCGACCCAGGCCGAGGCCGACTTCCAGCACCGCCGCGCCTTGCAGCGCCTGCTGTTGCAACAGTTGGCCGAGCCGGCCAAGTTCCTGCGTGGCAAACTGCCTGGCCTGACTGAACTGGGGCTGTTGTACCGCGACATGGGCCGGGTCGACGCGCTGGTCGAGGACATTCTGCTGGCAAGCCTGGACAGTTGCATCCTCGACGGTGAGTCGGTCCTGCCCCGTGAAGGCGCAGCCCTGGCGGCGCTGGCCGAACGCAAGCGGGGCAGCTGGGCCGAACATGCCGAGCGCCTGGCGCGGCAAACCCTCGAGGTGCTGAAGCTGTGGCATGGGTTGCAGAAACGCTTCAAGGGCAAGATCGACCTGAGCCAGGCCGTGGCCCTGAACGATATCAAGCAGCAGTTGGGCAACCTTGTGTACCCCGGCTTTGTGCGCGAAACGCCGGCGGTATGGTTCAAGGAACTGCCACGCTACCTCAGGGCCATCGAGCTGCGCCTGGAGAAGTTGGGTTCTCAGGTGCAGAAGGACCGGGTATGGAGTGGCGAACTGGCCAATCTGTGGGCGCAGTACAAGGCCCGTGCCGACAAACATGCTCAGGAAGGCAAGCGCGACGAGCAGCTGGCCCTGTACCGCTGGTGGCTGGAAGAATACCGCGTGTCGCTGTTCGCCCAGCAGTTGGGCACAAAAGTGCCGATTTCAGACAAGCGATTGAGCAAGCAGTGGAGCCTGGTGGAAGGCTAAACTCACACAGTTGTGGCACTATTGAGACAATGTCAGGCCGCTTGGCGGCCCAGTGCGGGCAGCCCTGCTTCGCTTGTCCATTCACCGTTCGCGGGGTGATGGCTTAAGTGAGACGGGCTACTGTCAAACGAGGGCTTGGCCCTCGTCGTGAAGTTAGTACTAAAGTGCCACTAATCCAGTGTATTTCCAGCCAGCGCCGGGTGGCGATGGCCCACGAACAGAGGAACGACCGTGCATAATGTCGTGATCAGCGGCACCGGCCTGTACACCCCGGCCCAGAGCATCTCCAACGAAGAACTGGTAGCGTCCTTCAACACCTGGTCGCAGCAATTCAACCAGGACAACGCCCAGGCCATCGAGCGTGGCGAGGTCGAAGCCGCACCGCTGTCCGATGCGGCGTTCATCGAAAAGGCCTCCGGTATCAAGAGCCGCTTCGTCATGGACAAGGCCGGCATCCTCGACCCGCAGCGCATGAAACCGCGCCTGCCAGAGCGCGCCAACGACGAACCCTCCGTGCTGTGCGAAATGGCCGTGGCAGCGGCACGTCAGGCGCTGGAGCGCGCTGGCCGCAGCGCGGCCGATGTGGACGGGGTCATCGTCGCCTGCTCCAACTTGCAGCGCCCGTACCCGGCCATTGCCATCGAAGTGCAGCAGGCGCTGGGCATCCAGGGGTTTGCGTTCGACATGAACGTGGCCTGTTCGTCAGCCACCTTCGGCATCCAGACCGCCGCCAACAGCGTGGCGCTGGGGCAGGCGCGGGCCGTGCTCATGGTCAACCCCGAAGTGTGCACCGGCCACCTTAACTTCCGCGACCGTGACAGCCACTTCATCTTTGGCGATGCGGCGACTGCGGTGCTGCTCGAACGCGCCGATCGAGCCACATCGGTGCACCAGTTCGACGTGGTCAGCAGCAAGCTGTGGACCGAGTTTTCCAACAACATCCGCAACAACTTCGGTTTCCTCAACCGCGCAGCAGAGGAGGGCGAGGGCGCCGCAGACAAGCTGTTCATCCAGGAAGGCCGCAAGGTGTTCCGCGAGGTGTGCCCGAAAGTGGCGGAGCTGGTAGGCGAGCATTTGCAGGAAAACGGCCTTCAGCCCAGCGATGTGGCGCGCTTCTGGCTGCACCAGGCCAACCTCAGCATGAACCACCTGATCGTCAAGAAGCTGCTCGGGCGTGAAGTGAGTGAACAGGAAGCACCGGTGATCCTGGACCGCTACGCCAACACCAGTTCGGCAGGGTCGGTCATTGCATTCCACTTGTATCAAGATGACTTGCCGCAAGGTGCGTTGGGGGTGCTCAGCTCGTTCGGGGCGGGGTATTCGATTGGCAGCGTGATATTGCGCAAACGCTAAGCCGGCAAGGCGGGCGATGCCCGCATAAACGCGCAAACGGCCGGATGGGGGCGGCCGTTTGCAGCTTGGCGATGCTTAGAACTTGGCTTCCAGGTCCACCTGCAGCGTATCCACATCGGCGTTGCTGTTGGGCAGGTTGGAGTAGTCGGTTTTGGCCATCATGTAGGCCGCACCGAGTGCGAAGTTCTTGTCGATCTCATAGCCAACCTTGAACTTGTGGCCGCGCGAACCGGTGAAGCCGTTGCCGAAGTCCGAGTCTGTGAACAGGCTCACGACGCCATTGCGCTGCACGTCGCGGTAGTTGTAGTCCAGGCTCCATGCCCCGATCTTGCTCTTCAGACCCGCCAGCCAGGCCTTGTCCTGACCATCGGTGCTCTCGGTGTTCTTCACGAATTGGCCATAGGCCGACAGCGGGATGGCGAAGCCGGTGAAGTCCACCTGGCCAAAGCCTTCGACCAGGTTGAATTCGTCGGTGGTGTTGCCCAGCGAGCGCAGGGCCGCAGATGACTTGTCGTTGTCGTAGCCGTACACGCTGCCGCCCACCGTGACCTTGACGGTATCGGCTGCGTTGAACTTGGTCCCAAGCTGCGCGGCGTAGAGCTGTGCATCGTGCTTGAACTGCACGCCGTCGCCGTCGACGTTGTCCTTGAGGTTGTAGTGGCCAATGCTGCCGAACACTTCGGCAGGGCCCAGGTTGGTCTTGTAGGTAGCGGCTACGCCTTCAGGGTTGATGTCGCTGTCCCAGATGATGTCGCCCATGCTCACCCAGGGCTGCATCATCTTGCCGCCGATCAGGTGCAGGTTCGGCACGGCAGTGGGGTGCCAGTCGAGGTAGGCCAGGTCGACCCACAGCGATTTCTTCTCGAAGTAGTTGTCCAGGCTCTGGTTGGTCGAACGTGCATCGGCGCTGCTGCCGGTGGCTACCCGTACCCCGGCGTCTACTTGCGGGTTGATTTCGCTGTAGAAACCGACGCGGGCACGCACACGTTCCCGGTCCTGGTTGCCACTGCGGGAAATCGGGTTGTCCACGTTGACGTCTTCATAACGCAGGCGCACGTCGCCTTTGATCTGAGTCTTCGCTGCCCAGGCTACTTTCTGCTCGAACGAACTCATGCGCTCGGACTGGGATTTCTGAGCGGCCTTTTCCTTGGTTTCCTGGGCCAGGTCGGCCTGCAGCTCGCTGTATTGCGCCTGATTGATCGAGCCATTGGCGCGGAGCATTTCGAGCAGCTTGGCGTCAACGGCCGCACTGGCCGGAGTGGTGCTCATGGCCAGCACCATGCCGGTCAGGCTTGCTCCGGTAAGTGTAGAAACAAGACGCATACGGTTCTCCCTACTGAATAAGATGGGGGACGCCGAGCGCCCGCCCCTGTGTTGGCACGTCTCCGAAAGGGCCTGAATAGACAGGTTCTGTGGTTCCGGAAAACAGGCGCAAGTATTGCGGGGGCGAGTGACAGATTAATGTCGGAATAGTGGCACTGTTGTGAAGTGAAGGCCGCCAGGCGATCGTCATTTGAGTCCGGCGCCCGGCTTGGTGATACTGGGGGCCTTGATGCCGCGAGCCGACCCTGTGACCAGTCTGTATAGCCTTGCTCATTTACGTGATATGCCAGCCGCCACCTGGGACGCCTTGGTCCCTGAGGGCCAGCCGTTTCTCAGCCATGCCTTTCTCAGTGCGATGGAAGACAGTGGCAGTGTCGCGCGCACCACCGGATGGGCGGCCGAACACCTGGTGCTTGAGCATGAGGGCAAGGTGCAAGCGCTGCTGCCGGGTTACCGCAAGTGGCATTCGTACGGTGAGTACGTGTTCGATCATGGTTGGGCGGACGCCTGCGAACGGGCGGGCATCGCGTACTATCCCAAATGGCTGGGGGCCGTGCCGTTCAGCCCGGTCAGTGGCCCGCGCTTGCTGACGGCCGATCCGGCAGCCGGGCACTTGTTACTGCAAGCCTTGCCCGAGTACCTGAGCAAAGCCGCCCTGTCCGGCGCCCACATCAACTTCACCGAGCCTGCATTGGATGTACAGATGGCGCGTCTGCCGGGCTGGATGGAGCGCCTGGGTTGCCAGTTTCACTGGCAGAACCGCGGCTATCGCGATTTCCAGGATTTTCTCGACACCCTCAGTTCGCGCAAGCGCAAGCAGATGCGCAAGGAGCGTGAGCAGGTGGCGGGGCAGGGCATCGATTTTCGCTGGTATCGGGGTGACGAACTGGACGAAGCCCAATGGGATTTCGTCTACCTGTGCTACGCCAACACCTACGCCGTGCGCGGCCGGGCGCCTTACCTGACCCGCGAGTTCTTTAGCCTGCTGGCCGAGCGCATGCCCCACGCCCTGCGCGTGGTAATGGCCCGCCAGGCCGGGCGAGATGTGGCAATGGCACTGAGCCTGATAGGTGGCGACAGCTTCTTTGGCCGTTACTGGGGCTGCCTGGCCGAATTCGATCGCCTGCATTTCGAGACGTGCTTCTATCAAGGTATGGACTTCGCCATCGCCCATGGGCTGCAACGTTTCGATGCTGGCGCCCAGGGTGAGCACAAGCTGATCCGCGGGTTCGAGCCGGTGATCACTCGGTCGTGGCATTACCTGCTGCATCCCGGATTGCGTACGGCGGTGGCCGATTTTCTGCTCCAGGAGCGTGAAGGGGTGATGGCGTATGCTGCGCAGGCACGGGAGATGTTGCCTTATCGCCGGAACGAGGGGCATTGAGCCAGACACAGTCCCAGTGTGGGTAATCGCTCACTCGCGTTACCAGGCCGGCGCGGATCGGGTTGGCAATGATGTAGCGAGCGAGGCTGCGCATTTGTTCGTCACGGCGCAGGGCGCGGTCATGGAAGCCAGGCTGCCAGATCCGCTGGTGCTCGGCGCCTTGCCTGTAAAGCGCGCAACTGCTGCGTGATTTGAACTCACGCATCAGTTCGCCGAGGCTGCAGTGGCCGAGCGTGATTAGCCAGTGCAGGTGATCGGGCATCAGTACCCAGGCGAGGCTTTGACACTGACGGTGCGTAGCGGTGAGTCGCAATTGCTGGATCACGGCCCTGGCGTAATACAAGTGTTTGAAGAGTGGGGTACGGTTTCGGGTGACGGTGGTCAGCAGGTATAAACGCCCAGGTTCGGAGAACCTGCCCAGACGTAAGCGATGAGAACCTCGGCCTATCATGGCTACCCCCTTGCGTAGTCATTTCAAGGGTAGCTGGCCATTGAAGTGGGCAGAGTGAGACAGTTTTACAGCTTATGACTTGGGGCCGCTTTGCGGCCCATCGCGGCGCAAGGCCGCTCCTACCCGGAAGTTCGCTAGCTTCTAAGTCGGCGCAGGCTGAAGAGTTGCTCAGCTATATGACACCCGAAGGCCAGCGCTATGAGGGGTGGGAGCAACTGTCTTGCCCGATTTATTTAAAATCTAGCCCGCCCCCCCAGGGGGCGCGCTTGTCGCGCGGCCACGGGCGAAGCCCGTGCCATCCAGCGCGGTATTGGATTGATGGGCAAGGCCGCTCCTGTATGAGTTACGTCGGCTTCCTGCTCTAGGTCCGCATAGGCTGTGGCAAGACCAGATCAAGCCAAGGCTTGCCCGTCCTTAGCATGGCATTGAGCCGTACGATCAATACCCGCATACAG
>Ga0308172_1000395_pt1 | contig 58334 bp, 43 predicted proteins | sample PhyGR2_FD_202134 | JGI IMG/M metagenome (GOLD analysis project Ga0308172, IMG submission 202134) | Phyllosphere microbial communities from UC Gill Tract Community Farm, Albany, California, United States - DLSLSG.R2 | ecosystem: Host-associated > Plants > Phyllosphere > Unclassified | place: USA... | reverse complement strand
ATGATCGCGACGTGACGCGGGACCGCACCCGTATCGGGCACGGCCACCAGCGACCCCAGAGCCGTCTGGGCCGAGGCGGCCGGAGGACTCACTTGCCCAGGATTTCCTTTTCCTTGGCCGCCGCCGCGGCATCCAGCTCCGCGATGGTGGCGTCGGTCAGCTTCTGGACCTCGGTCTCGTGACGCTTGCGCTCGTCCTCGCCGAAGACGCCCTTCTTCTCGTCGGCCTTCAGGCTGTCCATGCCGTCGCGGCGGACATTGCGCACCGCGATGCGCGCGCCCTCGGCATATTTGTTCGCCAGCTTGGCGAGCTCCTTGCGGCGCTCCTCGGTCAGGTCGGGGATCGGCAGGCGCAGCGTCTGGCCGTCATTGATGGGGTTCAGGCCCAGACCGGCAGAACGGATCGCCTTTTCGACCGACGGCACGTTCGACTTGTCCCACACCTGCACCGACAGCATGCGCGGCTCGGGCGCCGAGACGGTCGCGACCTGGTTCAGCGGCATATGGCTGCCATAGACCTCGACCGTCACCGGATCGAGCAAGGCGGTCGACGCACGGCCGGTGCGCAGACCGTTCAGGTCGTGCTTCAGCGATTCGACCGCGCCCTGCATACGGCGCTCGAGATCGGACTTGTCATAGGCTGGCATGGGTTAAGCTCCTGCGTTCTGAACGACCGTCGACACACCCTGACCGGCGAGCACGGCACCGAAATTGCCATGTTCGCGGATGTTGAAGACGACGATCGGGATATTGTTGTCGCGGCACAGCGCGATGGCCGAGGCGTCCATGACCTTCAGGTCGTCGGACAGAACCTTGGAATAGCTGACGGTTTCGTAACGGGTGGCAGTCGGCACCTTCTTGGGATCGGCGTCATAGACGCCGTCGACGCTGGTGCCCTTGAACAGCGCGTCGCACTTCATCTCGGCGGCGCGCAGCGCGGCACCGCTGTCGGTGGTGAAGAAGGGCGATCCGACGCCCGCCGCGAAGATCACCACCCGGCCCTTCTCCAGATGCCGCTCGGCGCGACGACGGATGAAGGGTTCGCAGACACTGGCCATCGGAATGGCCGACTGGACGCGCGTGTCGACGCCGATCTGCTCCAGCGCGTTCTGCACCGCCAGCGCATTCATGACGGTCGCCAGCATGCCCATATAGTCTGCGGTCGCGCGCTCGAACCCCTTGGCCGCCGCCGACAGGCCGCGGAAGATGTTGCCGCCACCGACCACGATGCACAGTTCATAACCCTGCGCACGGACATCGGCGATCTCCTGCGCCACGCGCGCGGTGATCTCAGGAGAGATGGACAGCCCCCCCTCGCCCATCAGCACCTCACCCGAGAGTTTCAATAGGATACGTTTGAAGCGCGGGCTGGTCATCGTTTCTCGGATCTTGATGGTGAAAGTGCCGCGGACCTTAGGCGGCGGGCGGGCGGCGGGCAACCGTGGAGCGGCGGATCGCGGGGATTTTCGTGGGCCTGCCGTGTCTCATAAAAGCGACTCGGCATTTCGCACCCCGCCGCGTTCAGGCTGTGCGACGTCGAAGGCCATGGGACTTCGCCGACCCCGCGCCCTTCGATTTCGCCTAGGGCGAACAAAGGGTCGGGAGCGATCGCCCACCCCCAAACGCAAAGGGAGCGACCACCTCGCGGCGACCGCTCCCCCTTGCCGTCACCGTCCCATCAAGGGACGGCGCGGATCGTTACGCCTTCTGCGGAACGCCCGAGGCCGCGGCGACTTCGGCGGCGAAGTCCGACGCTTCCTTTTCGATGCCCTCGCCCAGCTGGAAGCGGACATAGTCCACCAGCTTGATCTCGGCACCGGCGTCCTTGGCGGCCTTGGCCACCACGTCGCTGATCTTGGTCTTGCCGTCCATCACGAACAGCTGGCTGACCAGCGCGTGCTCCTTGCGGTACTTGGCGATGCCGCCCTCGACCATCTTGGCGATGATGTCGGCGGGCTTGCCCGATTCGGCGGCCTTTTCGGTCGCGATCGCGCGCTCACGCTCGATCTCGGCCTCGTCCAGGTCTTCCTCGTTCAGCGCCTTGGGGAAGGCGGCCGCGACGTGCATGGCCAGGTCCTTGCCCAGCTTCTGCAGGACCTCGTCCGACGCGTCCGATTCGAGCGCGACGAGCACGCCGATCTTGCCCAGGCCCGGCGCCTGCTGGTTGTGGACATAGGACACGACCGCGCCCTTCGACACTTCGAGGCGCTTGGCGCGACGCAGCGACTGGTTCTCACCGATGGTCGCGACGTTGTTGGTCAGCACTTCGGCGACGGTGCCGCCCTGCGGCATCGCTTCGTTCTTCAGCGCCTCGACATCGTCGGTCGACTTCAGCGCGATCGTGGTGACGTCCTTCACGAACGACTGGAACTGGTCGTTCTTGGCGACGAAGTCGGTTTCCGAGTTCACTTCGACGGCCGCGCCGACGGTGCCGCTGGTGGCGACGCCGACCAGGCCCTCGGCTGCGGTGCGGCTCGACTTCTTCTGCGCGGCCGCCAGGCCCTTCGTGCGCAGCCAGTCCAGCGCGGCGTCCATGTCGCCATTCGCCTCGGCCAGCGCCTTCTTGCAGTCCATCATGCCCGCGCCGCTCTTTTCGCGCAGGTCCTTGACCATCGCTGCGGTGATATCGGCCATTGTCTGATTTCCTCTGTCTGAAAAGGGGGATGCGGGTAGGGCCGCCCCATCGGAGGCGGCCCTTAGCACGGCTTGCATGTCAAGCCGATGTCATCGACCGACAGGTTGCCCCATCCGGTCGATGATCGCCCCGCCCGCACCGCGGGGCCTTCTCACGCGATTACGCGTCGATCTGGCGCTCGGCCTCGACCGCCTGCTCGGCGACGTCCGTCGGGGCGACGGTCAGCGCTTCCTCGACGGGCGGCTCGGCCATCGCGCCGAAGTCCGCACCGCCACGGCGCTGCTGCTCGTGACCGCCACGGGTCGCGGCGATGGCAACGGCTTCGCAGTACAGGCGGATCGCGCGGCTGGCGTCGTCATTCGCGGGAACCGGGAAGGCGATGCCGTCGGGCGAGACGTTCGAATCGAGGATCGCGACGACGGGGATGCCCAGCGTGTTGGCTTCCTTGATCGCCAGCTCTTCCTTGTTGGCGTCGATCACGAACATCACGTCCGGGATGCCGCCCATGTCGCGGATGCCGCCCAGCGACAGCTCGAGCTTGTCGCGCTCGCGGGTCAGGTTCAGCACTTCCTTCTTGGTCAGGCCGTGCGTGTCGCCCGACAGCTGCTCCTCGAGGGTCTTGAGGCGCTTGATCGAGTTCGAGATCGTCTTCCAGTTGGTGAGCATGCCGCCCAGCCAGCGATGGTTGACGAAGTGCTGGCCCGCGCGGCGAGCGGCCTCGGCGACCGGCTCCTGCGCCTGGCGCTTGGTGCCGACGAACAGGACCTTGCCACCGCCAGCGACGGTCGAGCTGATGAATTCCAGAGCGCGCGCGAAGAGCGGCACGGTCTGAGACAGGTCGAGGATGTGGACGCCGTTGCGGTCGCCAAAGATGTAGGGCTTCATCTTCGGGTTCCAGCGGTGGGTCTGGTGGCCGAAGTGCGCGCCGGTCTCGACCAGCTGCTGCATGGTGACGACGGGTGCCGCCATAGTGATATTCCTTCCGGTTGGTCCTCTGGGAAGCGGATGACGCGGCGGGCTTAGCCCATGCGCACCGAAATATGATGCTTCCCATGCGGTGTTGAGGTGCGCGCCCTTAGACGATGGTCGACCGCTTGGCAAGCCACCCTTTGCGTTCACTTTTGTTCCATCGTCGATTGACTCTGGAACATCGATGGAACATAAGATGACCACAACAGGGAAACGGGACGGATCGCCTCACCACGGATTCGCAACATCGGGGTTTTGGCACGACTCGCCCTGATGTTGCCGCGATGGCGATGGAACCGGACGAAAAAATCAACGGTTACGGTTCGGTTCATGGCCGCACCGTTTGGGAACGGCAGGAGGCAGGCATCATGATGATCGTGGTGAGTGTTCTGGTTTTCATGGGCGCGCTGGTCGCCTCGCTCGGTACCATCGTCATGATGGTCGCGCCCCAATGGCGGCGTATTCTCCATCTGGCGACCGGACATGCGGAGCCGGCCTTCACGCCGCTCGCCACGCTGGTGGTGGCCGAGCGGCGGATCGCGGTCAGGCGCTGGGCGGCGAACTCGCCTGCCCCTTCGCTGGTGCGCCGCCGCGCGGCCGCTTGATACGGGCATAGGCGAGCATGGTGAACGGGATGCTCGCCAGATAGGCAAGGCAGATCGCCGTCAGGGCATGCCAAGGCGCGGAGATCAGCGCCACGCCGACCAGGACTATGATCGCCAGCGCCTCGAACCGGATGTGACGCCGCAACCGGAACGAGGTCCAGGACAGGGTAGCGATGCTGGACACCATCAGCAGCGCGACAAAGGCCACCCATGGCGCGACGAGCAATGGCGAGGCGAAGATCGGCTCGCCGGTCCAGAACCAGAGATAGAGAGGCAGCATCGCCAGCCCCGCTCCGGCGGGTGCGGGAACCCCGGTGAAGAAACCCGCCGTCTTGCGCGGCTGGTCGATCACGTCGAGCTGGGAATTGAACCGCGCCAGCCGAAGCGCGCAGAAGACCGCCTGGAGCAGCGCGCAGATCCAGCCGATGCGAGGCAGGTTCTGCAGCGACCAGAGATAGAGGATGAGCGCAGGCGCGACGCCGAACGAAATCGCGTCCGAGAGCGAGTCCAGCTCGGCGCCGAACCGGCTCTCCCCGCGCAGCAGCCGCGCGATCCGCCCGTCCAGGCCATCGAGCGCCGCCGCCACCATGATCATCGTGACGGCCGCTTCCCACGACCCCGCAATGGCGAACTTCACGCCGGTCAGGCCGGAGCAGAGCGCCAACGCGGTGACGGCATTGGGTGCGATGGCCCGGAGCGGCAGACCGCGCGGCGGGCCTCGACGGGCGAAGCGGGGGGAGATGGCCATCGGATCGGTTATTGCGCGATGCCGCTCATCGGCTTGCCGCCGACACGCCCCAGCACCGTCTCGCCCGCGACCGACCGCTGGCCCAGGCAGACCTGCGGCGTGACGTCGTCGGGCAGATACACGTCGACCCGGCTGCCGAACCGGATCAGGCCGACCCGCTGTCCGGCGGCGACCATGTCCCCGGGCTTCACGAAGCCGACGATGCGACGCGCGACGAGGCCGGCGATCTGGGTGAAGCCGATCTTGCGACCGTCCCGCCCCTCCACCACGAAATGCTGGCGCTCATTCTCGTCCGACGCCTTGTCGAGGTCGGCGTTGAGGAACTTGCCCGAGATATAGACGACCTGGCGGATGACGCCCGCGATCGGCGTGCGGTTGATGTGTACGTCGAACACCGACATGAAGATCGATACGCGGACCAGCGGCGCCTCGCCCAGTTCGCCGACCAGCTCGCGCGGGATCGCGACGCGCTGAATCATGGTGACCAGGCCATCGGCGGGCGCGACGATCAGGTCGTCGCCCTGCGGCGTGGTGCGGACGGGATCGCGGAAGAATGCGGCGATCCAGATGCACAGGCCGACGAACGGCCAGAACAGCACCTTGGTGATCAGCGTGGCGAGCAGGGTCAGGCCCGCCCCGATCAGCACATATTTGCGCCCTTCGGGATGGACGGCGGGAAAACGCCACTTGACCGTGGTGGTGGCGATGGGAGGCTTTTCAAGCGAAGGCATCGGGCCTGTCTACCTGTCCACCGGCCATCGCACAATCTTTTCGGTTCGCCCCGGCCCTTTCGCGGATCGCGCAGGGTGGTTGATCCGCCGCGCCCCCTCCCCTAGACGCGTTGCCAAACCTGCCAAATCTAAGGATGCGCATATGGCGAAGATCAAGGTGAACACGCCCGTCGTGGAGATCGACGGCGACGAAATGACCCGGATCATCTGGGAGTGGATTCGCGAACGCCTGATCAAGCCGTATCTCGACATCGAACTGGCCTATTACGACCTGTCGGTGCAGAATCGCGACGCCACCAGCGACCAGGTGACGATCGACAGCGCCCATGCGACCCAGAAGTACGGCGTCGCGATCAAGTGCGCGACCATCACCCCCGACGAGCAGCGCGTCGAGGAATTCGGCCTGAAGAAGATGTGGAAGTCGCCCAACGGCACGATCCGCAACATCCTGGGCGGCGTGGTCTTCCGCGAGCCGATCGTCATCAAGAACGTTCCCCGCCTGATCCCCGGCTGGACCCACCCGATCGTCGTCGGCCGTCACGCCTTTGGCGACCAGTATAAGGCGACCGACTTCAAGGTGCCCGGCAAGGGCAAGCTGACCATGAAGTGGGAAGGCGAAAATGGCGAGACGATCGAAGAGGAGGTGTTCAACTTCCCCAGCTCGGGCGTCGCCATGGGCATGTACAATCTGGACGAATCGATCCGCGACTTCGCGCGCGCCTCGATGAACTATGGCCTGGGTCGCGGCTGGCCGGTCTATCTGTCGACCAAGAACACCATCCTGAAGGCCTATGACGGCCGCTTCAAGGACATCTTCCAGGAGGTGTACGAGACCGAGTTCGCCGACCAGTTCAAGACGGCGGGCATCGAATATCAGCACCGCCTGATCGACGACATGGTCGCCTCGGCGCTGAAGTGGCACGGTGAATTCGTCTGGGCCTGCAAGAACTATGACGGCGACGTGCAGTCGGACCAGGTGGCGCAGGGCTTCGGCTCGCTGGGCCTGATGACCTCGGTGCTGATGACCCCGGACGGCAAGACGATCGAGGCGGAAGCGGCGCACGGCACCGTGACCCGTCACTATCGCCAGCACCAGCAGGGCAAGGCGACCTCGACCAACCCGATCGCGTCGATCTTCGCCTGGACCGGCGGCCTGAAGTATCGCGGCAAGTTCGACAACACGCCCGACGTCGTCCGCTTCGCCGAGACGCTGGAAAAGGTCTGCATCAAGACCGTCGAGAACGGCCAGATGACCAAGGACCTCGCCATCCTGATCGGCCCGGACCAGCCCTGGATGACCACCGAGCAGTTCTTCGAGGCGATCCGCGTCAACCTCGAAACCGAAATGGGCAACTGGCAGTAATCCTGCCGCCTGTTGCGAAGAAGGGGCTCGGAGGCATTGTCTCCGGGCCCTTTTCCGTTCCGCCCCAGCCGCGTAAAGTCGAAGACCGAAGAAGTAATCCTGTTTCGCGCAGAGGCGCAGAGGACGCTGAGAAGAAGCCCCCCTACGAACCTCCTACCACCCGGACGCAGGCCAGAGTGGAAGGCGAGAGCAAAACCTTCTCTGCGCCCTCCGCGCCTCTGCGCGAACAACGTCACAGGGTCTTCGCCCCGAGTTCAATCCCGAGTGGCCAGCCAAGCGGCTCGGGCTGAACGATGGGGATATCACCGAATGTCCGCTTGACGGAACCTCCGTTCACGCCGAGCAAAGTCGAGGCGCACGCTCGGCCCTCGCCGCTCAGGCAGTCCGTTACTCCCGCCCTTCCCGCTCCAGATAGGCAATCACATCCGCCCGTGCGAGCGGATCGGGCAGGCCCGCAAAGGTCATTCTGGTCCCCGGCGCGAAGCGTTGCGGCGAGGTGAGCCAGCGGTCCATCGTCGCCCGGTCCCAGCGCCCGCCGACCCGCATCAGCGCCGCGGTATAGCCAAAGCGTTCGCTGCCGCCCGCCACCGGCTTGCCCATGATGCCGTGAAGATTGGGCCCGCCGCGATCGAGTTCGCCCTTGCCGATCGTGTGACAGGCCAAGCACTGGCCGAACGTTTTCCCCCCCGCATCCGCATTGGCCACCCGCATCAGCGCATCGAGCGACGGGTTCGGACCCGCCGCTTTAAGCCGCGCCTCGCGGTCGCCATCCCCACATCCCGTCAGGACAAGCATCGACAAAAGAGGCAGGAAAGCGAAACGAAAGGCTTTGGTCATCGCCGCCCCCTAGCCTCGGGAGACGCCCACCGTCAGTGGACCGATCGTCCCATCACCGTTTCGCTCGATTAACGACCTGACAAGCGCGACCAAGCCGGGTTAGGTTGCCGTCATGGCATTACGGCTCGACAATCAGGGTTTCTCCGACGCGCTCGTCATCCTCGGGTCGGCGGGGATCGTCATCCCGGCCTTCGCCCGTTTCCGGGTCAGCCCGGTCATCGGCTTCATCCTGGTCGGCCTGCTGGTCGGCCCCGCCGGGTTGGGATCGCTCGTCCCCCAAGCACCATGGCTCTATTATCTGACCATCTCCAACCCGGAATCGATCGAGCCCTTTGCCGAGTTCGGCATCATATTATTGTTGTTTTCCATTGGGTTGGAACTGTCTTTTCGCAGGCTCTGGGCGATGCGACGGCTTGTCTTCGGAACCGGGGTTGCCGAGTTGCTCGGATCGGCGGTGCTGATCGGGACGGCGTTGAACCTGCTGGGACAGGGCTGGGCCGGGGCGATCGGGCTGGGGCTGGCGCTGACCCTTTCCTCGACCGCACTGGTGTTGCCGCTGGTCGGCACGACCAGCCCCGTCGGTCGCGGGGCGTTCGCGATGCTGTTATTCGAGGATCTGGCGCTCGTGCCGATCATCTTCGCGCTGGGCGCCATGGCACCGACCGCGAGCGATGAGGGCTGGGTCGGGATTGCGGGCGTGGCGCTGCGCGGCGGGCTGACCGTGGTGGCGATGTATCTGGGCGGCAAGTTCGTCCTGCCGCGCCTGTTCGCCCAGGCCGCACGGACCAAGAGCCCCGAGTTGTTCCTGGCCGCCTCGCTGCTCGTCGTCATCGTCGCGAGCGTCGCAACGACCGCCGCCGGCCTGTCGCCGATCGTCGGCGCGCTGCTCGCCGGGCTGCTGATCGCCGAGACCGAATATCATTCGGAGGTCGAGGTGATGACCGCCCCCTTCAAGGGGCTGGCGCTGGGCGTGTTCCTGATCACCGTCGGCATGAGCCTGGACCTGCGGCTGATCGCGCGGAACTGGGATACGCTGCTGCTCGCGGTGATCGGGGTCGTCGCGGTGAAGGCGATCGTCACCTATCTGCTGCTGCGCGTCGCCCATGCGCGACGCGGGGTCGCGGCGGAGACCGGGCTGCTGATGGGCAGCCCGTCCGAAACCACGCTGATCGTGCTGGGCACTGCGGCACAGGCACAGTTGATCCTGCCCTCGACCGCCGCCTTCTGGCAGACCGTGACCGCGATCGGGCTGACCATCACGCCCCTGCTTGCGAAAGCGGGTCGCGTCATCTCCCGCCGGATTGAGGCGCGCAGCACCGATGGCCCTGCCCCGCCCGAACTGGAGCATGACGGCGGCCGGACCGTCATCATCGGCTTTGGCCGCGTCGGCAAGATGATCGCCGACATGCTGACCGTGCACGGCCAATCCTATGTCGCGGTCGAGGCCGATATCGATTCGGTCAGCGACGCCCGGCGTGCAGGCTATCCGGTGCTGTTCGGCGATGTCGCGCGGGCGGAGTTGGTCGACCGGCTCAACCTGCCCGCCGCCCGCGCGCTGATCCTGACGATGGACGACCCCGTGCTGACGGTGCGGCTGGCACGGCGCATCCGCGAGGCGGCGCCCGACCTGCCGATCATCGCCCGTGCGCGCGACATGGCGCATGCCACCGAACTCTACCGCGCGGGCGTCAGCGAGGCGGTGCCCGAAACGTTGGAAAGCTCGCTGCAATTGTCGGAGGCAGTGCTGGTCGACCTGGGCGTCGCGATGGGACCGGTGATCGCATCGATCCATGAGAAGCGCGACGAACTGCGCCAGGTCATCCGGCGCGAGGCACAGCTGCAACGCGAACCGCGCATCCGGCGGCTGCGGCGGCTAGGGGAACAGGGGTAGGAGCCGATCCTCCCCAAGCCATGCCTGGGGAGGGAGACCGTCGCATCAGCGGAGCAGCGAGACGGAGGCGCCTTGCCCCTCCACCACGCCCTGCGGGCGCGGTCCCCCTCCCCATGCTGCGCATGGGGAGGATTTTGGGTTAGCCCAAGCGGCCCAATGCGGCGTGCAACCGGGCGGCCTCGGCCATCTTGTCGGCATGGTCGGCGCGGGCCTTTTCGACCGCTTCGGGCTTGGCGCGTTCGACGAAGCTGGCATTGCTCAGCCGACCGCCCAGCGCGTCGCGTTCCTTCTCGACCGCCGCGATCGCCTTGGTCAGCCGCTGGCGTTCGGCGTCGAGATCGATCACGCCTTCCAGCGGCAGGACGAAGGTCGCTTCGTCCACCACCACCTGCGCCGCACCGCCCGACACCTCGCCATCGGCCGCGTCGACGCGCGCGAGGCGCACCAGCGCCGAGGCCTGGCGGATCAGCCGCGCCGTCGTCGCTTCATTCGCATCGCGGACACGCATCGGCAGACGCGCGCCCGGGGGCACGTTCAGCTCGGTCCGCGCGGCGCGGATCTCGCTGACCAGACGGATCAGCCAGTCGATCTCGCGCTCCGCCTCGGGGTCGAGCGCGCGGGCATCGGCCATCGGCCAATGCGCGACGATCAGGTCATGATCGCGCGCGCCCATGGCGTGCCACAATTCCTCGGTGATGAACGGCATGAAGGGGTGGAGCAGGACCAGGATCTGGTCGAGCACCCAGCCCGCGACCGCGCGGGTTTCCTCGCCGCCCGCTTCGCCGCCCTGAAGCACCGGCTTGATGAGTTCGAGATACCAGTCGCAGAAGCGGCTCCAGACGAACTGGTAGATCGCGTTCGCCGCGCCGTCGAAACGGTAATCGGCCAGCGCAAGGTCGACCGCCTGCACGGTCTTCACCGTCTCGGCGATGATCCACTTGTTCACCGCCAGCGTGGCGTTCGGCGCCTCCAGCGTCGCCGACGCGCCGATGCCGTTGGCCTGGGCGAAGCGCGCCGCATTCCACAGCTTGGTCGCGAAGTTGCGATAGCCCTCGACGCGGCGTTCATCCATCTTGATGTCGCGGCCCTGGCTCTCCATCGCCGCCATGAAGAAGCGCAGCGCGTCGGCGCCGTACTGGTCGATCAGGCCCAGCGGATCGACCGTATTGCCCTTCGACTTCGACATTTTCGAGCCGTCGGCGGCGCGGACAAGACCGTGGAGATACAGCGTCTTGAAGGGCACATCTCCCATGAAGTGCAGGCCCTGCATCATCATCCGCGCGTCCCAGAAGAACAGGATGTCGAAGCCGGAGATCAGGACGTCGTTCGGGTAACGGCCCGCCAGCGTCTTGTCGCCATTGTCCGGCCAGCCGAGCGTCGCGAAGGGCCACAGCGCGGAGGAGAACCAGGTGTCGAGCACGTCCGGGTCGCGGGTCAGGGTGACGCCCTCCCCCGCTTCCGCCTGCGCCTCTTCCTCGCTCTCGGCGACGAACACGCGGCCGTCCTCGGCGAACCAGGCCGGGATCTGGTGGCCCCACCAGAGCTGGCGGCTGACGCACCAGGGCTGGATGTTTTCCATCCAGTTGAAGAAGGTCTTCTCCCATGCCTGCGGCACGATCTTGATATCGCCGCCGCGCACCGCCTGGATCGCGGGCTGGGCCAGCGTCTTGGCATCGACATACCACTGGTCGGTCAGCCACGGCTCGATCACCACGCCGGAGCGGTCGCCGAACGGGGTCTGGATCGTGCGCGGCTCGGCGTCATGCTCCTCGCCGTCCTTGTCGATATGCGGGATCAGGACGCCCTCGTCCTTCAGCCGCGCGACGACAGCCTTGCGCGCCTCGACGGTCGACAGGCCCAGGAACGCCTCGGGGATCAGGCCGTCGGCGGTCTGGACGATGCACGCCTTGGCATCGAGCATGTTGAGCATGTCACGCGCTTCGATACCGGCGCGGCGGCCGACCTCGAAATCGTTGAAGTCATGGCCCGGCGTGATCTTGACCGCGCCCGATCCCAGTTCGGGGTCGGCATGTTCGTCGGCGACGATCGGGATCAGGCGACCGGTAATCGGCAGGCGGACCTGCTTGCCGATCAGCGCGGTATAGCGCGCATCGTCCGGGTGCACCGCGACCGCCATGTCGGCGAGCATCGTCTCCGGCCGGGTCGTCGCGACCTCGATAAAGCCCGACCCATCGGCGAGCGGATAGCGCAGGCGCCAGAAGCTGCCCTTCACTTCGCGCGTCTCGACCTCCAGGTCGCTGATCGCGGTGCCGAGCCCGGCGTCCCAGTTGACCAGCCTTTTGTCGCGGTAGAGCAGCCCCTGACGGTACAGGTCGACGAACACCTTCAGCACCGCCTTGCTGAAGCCCTCGTCCATGGTGAAGCGCTCATTGGCCCAGTCCATCGAGCAGCCCAGGCGGCGCAGCTGGCCGGTGATCTGGCCGCCGCTCTCCGCCTTCCACGTCCAGACCTTTTCGAGGAACTGGTCACGGGTGAAGTCGGTGCGCTTCTGCCCCTTCGCGTTCATCTGGCGCTCGACCACCATCTGGGTCGCGATGCCCGCATGGTCGGTGCCGACCACCCACAGCGCATCCTTGCCCTTCAACCGGGCATGGCGGACGAGAATGTCCTGCAGCGTGTTGTCGAGTGCATGGCCGATATGCAGGTTGCCGGTGACGTTGGGCGGCGGGTTGACGATCGTCCAGGGCTCGGCATTCGGGCGGTCGGGGCGGAACAGGCCCTTTTCCTCCCAATGGCCATACCAGCGGGCTTCGATTGCGGCGGGGTCGAACGTCTTGGGCAGCTCAGTCATGACGCTGCCTTAATCAGCCTGAGGCTGGGACGCCAGATGCTATCAGGTCCGCGCGCCCGGCCGGTCGAGCACCGCGCGAATCCGCTCGTTGAGTTCGGCGCGGCGATAAGGCTTGCGGATCAGCTCATAGGAGCGCGCGCCCTCGTCGATCGCCTCGTCGGCGAAGCCCGTAGTCAAGAGCACCGACAGGCGCGGATAATCGCGCCGCACCGCCTGCGCCAACGCCACCCCGTTCATCCCGCCGGGCATGAGGATATCGGTGAACAGCAGCGAGAAGTCGCTATCCTCGGCCAGATGGTCGAGCGCCTCGCGCGCGCTGCGGGTCAGGACCACGTCATAGCCCAAATCCTCGAGCATCGACTTGCCCAGATCGCCGACATCCTCCTGATCCTCGACCATCAGGACGCGTTCGACCCCGCCGCTGCGCGCGGGCTGGGTCGGTGAGGGGCGCCGCTCGGTCACGCCCGCCGCGCGCGGGAAATAGAGCGACAGCACCGCGCCGCCCTCCTCGCCCGCCTCTACCGAGGCCAGCCCACCCGACTGGCGCATAAAGCCATAGACCATTGCCAGGCCTAACCCGGCCCCCTTCCCCATCTCCTTGGTCGTGAAGAAGGGATCGAAGACCTTGTCGGCGATGGCCGGATCGATGCCGGGGCCATTGTCGCCGATGCGGACCATGACATATTCGCCGGGTTCCAGATTGGCTGGTCCCTCGGGCTGGTCGGCGGACTGGATCATGTTGCGGGTGGACAGCATGATCTCGCCATGACCCTGGTTGCGCGCGATCGCCTCGCGCGCATTGGTCACGATATTGATCAGCGCCATTTCCGCCTGGACCGGGTCGATCCGGCAGTTCCAGAGATTTTCCTCCAGCTTCTGGCGGACCGCCAGCCCCTCGCCCGCTGTGCGGTTGATGATCGGCCGGAAATCCTCGATCAGCTGGTTGAAGTTGAGCAGCCGGTCGCGCAGCTCCTGCTTGCGGGCAAAGGCGAGCAGCTGCTGGGTCAGCGTCGCGCCGCGTGCCGCCGCCGCCGCGATCGCCTCGACCGCGCGCCGCCCGCTGCGGTCGCCCTGATCGACGCGGGCCTCCAGAATATCGGCATAGCCCAGAATGACTTGCAGAAGATTGTTGAAGTCGTGCGCAATGCCGCCGGTCAGCTTGCCGACCGCCTCCATCTTCTGCGCCTCGTGCAAGGCATCCTCGGCCTCGCGGCGGCGTGAAATGTCGAGCTGGCTGCTGAAGAAATAGACCAGCTCGCCCGCATCGTCATAGACCGGCGAGACGAACAGCGCGTTCCAGAAGGTCGAGCCGTTCTTGCGATAATTCAGCAGTTCGACCGCGATCTCGTCGCGGCGTTCGACCGCCGCACGGACCTGCGCCACCACGTCGCGGTCGGTTTCCGGCCCCTGCAGGAAACGACAATTGGTGCCGAGGATCTCATCCTCGGAATAGCCGGTCATGAAGCTGAAGGCTTCGTTGCAGAAGACGATCGGGTTGTCGGGCTGGCGCGGATCGGTGACGATCATCGGCATGCGCGTCGTCTTGACCGCCGCGAAGAAAATGTCCGACTGGCCCGAATGCGGCTGTCGCGCGTCCGAGATGGGGGGTGAGGACACGAGCGAGCGCGGCGATTTTTCCATCTCGGGCGTCTCGTCTCTCGGGGCCATGCGCATCGAACCCGGTCAGGTCACGCGGGTTCCGCCCGCACAACGGCACGGGCGGAAATCGACGGGAATTGCGTGGCTCAGCGCCCTTCGCGGGTGATCCGGGCAATCTCGCGCGCAACCATCGCCTCGACCATCTCGGGCAGGTTCGCGTCGAGCCAGTCGCGCAGCATCGGGCGCAGCATATCGCGGACCAGCCCCTCGAGGGTGCCGTCGCTGCTCGGTTCGGGCTTGACCATCATACGGCTGAGCGCCTCCAGGGAACCACGGCTGGCCTCCGCCGCGCGAGGGCTGACGATCGCTTCCTCGCCGTCATCCGCCTCGATCCCGTTCTGTGCCGCCACGGGGGCTGCGGGTGCGGGAACGGGGGCCGGGGCGACCGGCTCGGGCTTCGCCGCCGCCGGTTCGGGCGCGGGACGGGGGGCGAGTTCGGCGCGCAACGTCGATTCGGCGGCGCGCGCGGCGGCGGCCTCCACCTTCATGCGCAGCGGCATCGGGTCGCTGAGCTCGAGGACCTCGGGCGAATCCTCCTCGACGGCCGGTGACGGCACGGGGCGCGCAGGGCGACGCTGACGCGTCGGGGCCTCCCCTTCTTCGGCGATGATGCGTTTGATCGAGGAGAGGATCTCCTCCATCGACGGTTCGGCGCTGATATCACCCATGACCGCAAACCCCATTTCAGCCCCCCAAGGCCCCCAAAGGCCGCAGCCGACCTTATTGCCGGCTTGGTGCCGATGCACCTGTGGTTAATGCGGGGCTTCTGTCAACAGGGGCGTTGACGTCGGGGTCGAGCGGACGGGTGATCACCGCCGTCTGCGCGGGCGTTCCGGCGGTGGTCGAGGCCACCGGCGCGGGCTCGCCATCGCCGCCCCAGTCGTTGATCTTGTTGCGCACCCGCTTGTAGTTGGCGACCGGGTCGTAGAGCGCCCCGCCGTCCAGCCCCAGGTCGCGCGCCTCGGCATTGCCCATCGCGGCGATCAGCGCGAAACCGGCGACATAGGCATCGCGGCGCGCGGTGACGAGCGTCACCTGGCTGTTCAGCAGTTCCTGCTCGGCGTTCAGGATGTCGAGCACGGTGCGGGTACCCACGCTGTTCTCGGCGCGCACGCCCTCCAGCGACAGCGAGTTGGCGCGCACCGCCGATTCGGCCGAAAGGATCACCTCCTGCGAGGATTGCCACACGGCATAGGCGGAGCGGACCTGCGCGACGACCTGCCGCTCGGTCGCGGTCGCATTCTCCAGCGCCTGCCCGCGCAGCGCCTCGGCCTGACGGACCTGCGCCGCCGGGCGGCCGCCCTGGAACAAAGGCATCGACAGTTGCAGGCCGACCGTCGCGTTGACGCCCGAGGAGGGCACGGTGGCGACGTTCAGCGAGCCCAGATAGTTGAAGTAGTTGCCGCTCGACACCGCCGATACGCGGGGCAGCCGGTTGGCGCGCGCGACGTCGATGTCATAGCGGGTGGCGTCCGCGCTGCGACGCGCCGCGATCAGCTGCGGATTCTGATCCAGCGCGATGCCGACCGCCGCATTGGGCGAGGCCGGAAGGCTGGGCAACGCGGGCGGCTGTTCCAGCCCGACCGGCTCCACCCCGACGATGTTGATGTAATTCTCGCGGCTGGAGATCAGATTGGCCTGCGCGGATTGCAGCTGCGCGCGGGCCTGCGCCAGACGCGCCTCGGATTGGGCGACGTCGGTGCGGGTCAGATCGCCGACCTGAAACCGGTCACGCGAGGCGCGCAGATTCGTTTCCAGCACATTGACGTTCCGGGTGTTGAGGTTGACGATCGCCTCGTCCCGGATGACGTTCATATAGGCGCCCACCACATTGGTGAACAGATTGGCCTCGACCCCGCGCAGCTGCGCCCGGCCCGCATCCACCCGCGTCTCGGCCGCGCGCACCGCATTCTTGACCGCCCCGCCCTGATAGAGCGGCACCGACAGCTGCACCGCGCCGGTGGCCGTCCGTTCCGGGTTCAGGAAGTTGTTGTTGGCGACCACGATATTGTCGGTGATCTGCCCGGTCGACTGGAGCGAGGGCAGCCCGCTGGCCCGTGCGATCGGGACATTCTCGTCCGTCGCGCGCTGCGCCGCGCGCTGGCCGGTGATCGTCGGATTGCTTTGATACGCCCGTAGCATCGCCTCGCGCAACGTCTCCGCCGAAGCGGTGCTGCCGAGCAGCGCCGCCCCGATCAGGACACCAGAGGTCAGGCCAAGGTTAAGATACGGGCGCATAGACACTCAGAATTGGAAGGCGCGGGGACGGGCAAAGCCCGGCAGGATGGTGCATTCGGCATCGGCGAAGGGGCGCACGCCGTGGCCGCCCTCGGTCCGGCGGCCGCTGGCCAGCCGGGTGACGCCGTTTTCGACCAGGCCCGTGACGATGCGGCCATCGACCTTGACCTGCTCGACCAGGGCGGCGGGCAGTTCCTCGACCGCGCCATCGACGATCAGCACGTCATAGGGCGCACCGGCGGCATGACCGGCCTTGAGCGGGCCCTCGACCAGCGTGACCTTGCCCTGCCCGGCCAGCGCGGTGCGCGCGGCGGCGACCAGATCACCCTGTTCCTCGACCGCGACCACCTCGGCCACGATCTCGGCCAGCAGCGTGGCGGTATAGCCGGTCGCCGCGCCGATCAGCAGCACGCGGTCGCCCGCCTCCAGATAGGCCTCGGTCAGCAGGCGGCCGGTCGCCATCGGCAGGTTGATCGCGCGCCCCTGGCCCAGATCGAGCGTCCCGTCGCGGTAAGCCACGGGACGAAGCGCCTCGGGCACGAAGGTTTCGCGCGGCACGCGGGCCATCGCGGCGACGACGCGCTGGTCGCTGACCGCCGTGGTGCGCAGCTGGCTCACCACCATCGCGTGGCGCATCGCGTCGAAATTCGAGGAATCATTGCTGATCGTCATCATGGCCCATCCCTGTCGCACAACCGTTTTAGCCGTGCAATACACTAAATCAATCCTGCCGCTTCTATCGCGCGGGCCCGCCCTCGCCAAGCGGAGTACGCGATCAAGCGGGGTCATGACCTAGCGGGTTTTGCCAAGAATGCGACATTTGGATGAATGAGCGGTTGACGCCGCCCCAAAAGCTGCGCAAAGGGCGCGCCTCACCGCATCGAGGCGCGATGGCGGAGTGGTGACGCAGAGGACTGCAAATCCTTGCACCCGGGTTCGATTCCCGGTCGCGCCTCCAGTTTCCCCTGGAAATGGACGAACGATGCGGGCGGGCAGCGATGCCTGCCCCGGTCGGGGATATGCCGCCCGCCCCTGCCCTGCCCCCTCGCCATGCCGGTTCGGAAAAGCGATGGACCCCGTCGCCCCGTAGCGCCTAGATCGGGTTTCTCGACGCTTTGCAGGGGGATATATGCGCAACGTAACGATGGCCGCGACGATCGCGCTGGCACTGGGCGGACTGGCACCCGCCACGGCCTGGGCGCGAGACACGGCTGCGACGACCGCGACGCGCGCGCCGGTCGATTATGACATCGCCTTCCCCCACCCCGAGCATCACGAGGCGCAGGTCAGCGTCACCTATCGCGGCCTGGACAGCGCCCCCGTCCGCTTCCAGATGGCGCGGTCCTCGCCCGGCCGCTACGCGCTCCACGAATTCGCCAAGAACGTCTATGCGGTATCTGCCACCGACGGCGCGGGCCGCCCGCTGACCGTGACGCGCACCGATCCCTATGGCTGGACGGTGGCGGGGCATGACGGGACGGTCACCGTCCGCTACACCCTGTTCGGCGATCGTGGCGACGGCACCTATGCGCAGATCGACCCGACCCATGCCCGGCTGAACATCCCCGCGACCTTCCTCTGGGCGACCGGACAGGACGACCGCCCGATCCGCGTCCGTTTCCACCCCCGGCCCGACTGGAAGATCGCGACCCAGCTCGCCCCGACCGACGATCCGGCCGTCTTCACCGCGCGCGATCTGCAATATTTCATGGACAGCCCGGTCGAGCTGTCCGCGCATGACGTGCGCAGCTGGACGGTGGCGGACGGGGCCAAGCGCTATACCATCCGGCTGACCGTGCATCACGACGGCAGCGCCGCCGATGTCGACCGCTTCGCCGCAATGGCCAAGAAGGTCGTCGCCCAGCAGATCGCGATCTTCGGCGCGCCGCCGCCCTTCGACTATGGCACCTATACCTTCCTGGCCGACTATATGCCGCAGATCAGCGGCGACGGGATGGAGCATCGCAACTCGACCGTCATCAGCATGCCCCGCTCGCTGGCGGCCGCGAATTTCCAGCAGATCCAGACGCTCAGCCACGAATTCTTCCACGCCTGGAATGTCGAGCGTATCCGCCCCGCCGAACTGGAGCCGTTCGACTTCACCCGCGCCAACGCCACCCCGTCGCTCTGGCTGGCGGAGGGCTTCACCCAATATTATGGCCCGCTGGCGGTGCTGCGCGCGGGTGAGATGCCGCTGGCTGATTATATCCGGCAATTGTCGGGAACGCTGAACGGCCTGCTCAACACCCCCGCGCGCCGCTATGGCGGACCGCAGGAGATGAGCCTGCGCGCGCCCTTCGTCGACGCGGCGCAGTCGATCGATCCGACCAATCCCAATATCTTTGTTTCCTATTACCCTTACGGCGCGGTCATCGCGCTCGCGCTCGACCTGGAACTGCGCCAGGCCTTTCCGCGGCTGACGCTGGACGATTACATGCGTCAGCTCTGGCGGAACCACGGCCGGAACGAGCGTCCCTATCGCCCCGACGATCTCCGCCGGGCGCTGGCGCAGGTGACCGGCGACCAGGGTTTTGCCGACCGCTTCTTCGCGCGCAGCGTGACGGCCAGTGGGCTACCCGACTTCGCGCCGCTTCTGGCGCAGGCCGGATTGACCCTGCGCCCGGCCCATGCCGACGCCGCCTGGGCGGGCGCGACGCCGGTCGCGGGGGAAGACGGCCTGACCCTGGCCAGCGCCACCGCGCCGGGCACGCCGCTGTATGATGCTGGACTCGACAAGGGCGATCGGTTCGTCAGCGTTGACGGCAAGCCGCTGGCCGATGCCGGGGCGTGGACCGCCCTGCTCGCCGCCCATGCGCCGGGCGACCGCCTGCCCATCGTCTATCGCCAGCGCGGTGCGGAGCGTCACGCGATGCTGACGCTCGGCGCCGATCCCACGATGCAGATCGTGCCCGACGAGACGCTCGGCCGAACCCTGACGCCCGCGCAAGTCCGGTTCCGTCGATCCTGGCTGGGCGAGACGTCGGTCGGCACGACCCCCGCATCACTCGCCAAGACAACGGGATGATGCCGTTTCGGATCGGGAACGGATTTCCGATCCGGGAAGTTTATCCATGTATCTTTTTTCGGGGCCAGCCGCGTTCACGGCCCTTGCGATGGGGCAGGCGCCATGCGAATGCGCGTCAGGGAGCCAGTTTTGCTGCACAATCTCGACATTCCGACCCAACTGGCCGCGTATCTGGACCAGTCCCCGATTGCCCTAGCACTGGCCGATGCGCGCGACGACAATCCGTTGATCTTCATCAATCACGGGTTTCGCGAACTGACCGGCTATACCAGCGAAGAAGTGATCGGCGAGAATTGCCGGATGCTGCAACGCCATGCCGACAATCGCGAGGCGCGCGACCGGATCCGCGAATTTCTGGCCAATGATCGTCAGGTCAATGTCCGCACGACGCTGATCAACTTCCGCAAGGACGGCTCGCCCTTCGTCAACCTTCTGTACATGTCGAAGCTGCGCCAACTGGGCGGCGACATGCCCTATATCTTCGCCTCGCAATTCGACATCAGCCGTTCGCATCCCGACCGGCTGTCCGCCTATGACGCCGAGCTGGGACGCACGCTGGGACGGCTGACCCCGATCCTGGCGGAAAGCGGCATGGTCCTGGAGGGATCGCTGACCGCGATCGCCAATACCGCAGCGACCATCGCCCAGGCGAAGCTGACGCTTTCGGACCTCGACCGAGCGCCCTTTCCGTGAATGCGGGGCAGCCCGCCGCCGGGGATCACGACATGCCGGATCATGACAGCCTGAGCGTGCCGGTGGTCGGCATCGGCGCCTCGGCCGGCGGGCTGGAGGCGCTTCGCGAGATGCTGACCCCGGCGCGCGCGCCGACCGGCATGGCCTTTGTCGTCGTCCAGCATCTCGACCCCAATCACGAGAGCATGCTGGCGCAACTGCTCGACCGGCACACCAATCTGGCGGTGCGTCAGTGCGAGGGGTTGGAGCGGATCGAGCCCGATCACGTCTATATCATTCCGCCCGGCCGGGGACTGGCGATACGCGGCGGCGTGCTGGAGCTGACCGACTTCATCCAGCCGCGCGGACTGCGCCGCCCGATCGACGATTTCTTCCTGTCGCTGGCCAGCGACCAGCAGGCCAATGCCGCCTGCGTCATCCTGTCGGGCACCGGCGCGGACGGCACCACCGGGCTGCGCGCAATCAAGGAAAATGGCGGGGTCAGCGTCGTACAGAAACCCGAAAGCGCCCGCTATGACGGCATGCCGCTTTCGGCGGTCGGCACCGGCCTGGTCGATTTCGTAAAGCCCGCGGGCGAGATACTGGATTGTCTCCACGCCTTTTTCGCGCGCCGTTCGGGCGACCCCAAGGAGGAAGAGGCCGAGGTCGTCGCCGATCATATCGACGATCTGTGCCGCGTCCTGCGCAACGCCATCGGCCATGACTTTTCGGGGTATAAGCGGACCACGCTGGTCCGTCGGGTCGAGCGGCGGATGCACGTCCTGGGCATCGCGACGGGCTCGGCCTATCTGGCGCGGGTCAAGAAGGATGCCGACGAGTGCGAGGCGCTGTTCCGCGACCTGCTGATCAACGTCACGCGCTTCTTCCGCGATGCCGAGCTGTTCGACACGCTGAAGGCCAAGGCGATCCTGCCGCTGACCCGCGCGCGCGATCCGGACGAAGATATCCGCATCTGGATTCCCGGCTGCTCCAGCGGCGAGGAAGCCTATAGCATCGCGATGCTCTTCGCCGAGGCCGCGCGCGAAAGCGGACAGCCGCTGGCGGTGCAGATCTTCGCGACAGACATCGACGAGCAGATGCTCCAGATCGCGCGCGAGGGCAGCTATCCCGCCGCCGCGCTGGCCGACATTCCGGCGGCGCTGCGCGAACGCTACACGATGCCGCATGCCGAGCGGTTCACGATCAGCGCGCAGATCCGCGACATGATCCGCTTCTCGAACCACAGCCTGGTCAAGGACCCGCCCTTTTCGCGGATCGACCTGGTGTCGTGCCGCAACCTGCTGATCTATTTCGACGATCGGTTGCAGCAATCGGTGTTGCCGTTGCTGCATTATGCGCTGCGGCCGGGCGGCTATCTGTTCCTGGGTCCGTCCGAGAGCGTCGGGCGGTTCGACCATCTCTTCCCCGCGATCGACGGCCATGCGCGCCTGTTCGAGCGTTCGCCGGGCTCCCCCTCCTATCCGATCGACCTGCCCGGCGGGACGAGCCGCAGCATCCGGCGGCGCGGCGAGCGTGGTGAGCGGGACCATGGCGCGCCGATGGGCGAGGAAAGCCTGGCGGCCCGCCGCATCGTCGATCGCTATGCGCCGCCCAGCATGGTGGTGGATCAGGACGGCGGCATCCTGGCCGCGTTCGGCAAGCTCAGCCGCTATTTCAACTTCCCCGTCACCCGCGCGGGCGGGTCTAGCGCGGTCACGCTGGCCCGCACCGGCCTGCGCGAAGTGATCGGCCCGATGCTCCGCCAGGCGCGCGACGCCCGCAAGCGGATCGCCGCGCGCGACGTCGCGGTGACGACCGAATATGGCGTCCAGAAGGTCGAGGTGATCTGCGATCCGCTGACCGACGGATCGCTGCTGTTCCTGTTCCGCGATACCGAGCCGTTCAGCCCGGTCGAGGCGAGCGACCTGGCCGATCTGGAGCCCGGCGACGATCATATCGAGGCGCTGGAGGACGAACTCCGACTGACCCGCCACCGCCTGCGCTCGACGGTCGAGGAACTGGAGACCGCGAACGAGGAGCTGAAAAGCTCCAACGAAGAAATGATGTCGATGAACGAGGAGCTTCAATCGACCAACGAGGAATTGTCGACCGTCAATGACGAGCTGAAGACCAAGGTCGACCAGCTGACCATCGCCAATTCCGACCTGCGCAATTTCTTCGAATCGACCGACCTGGCGGTGGTGGTGCTCGACCGGCATCTGCGCGTGCGCAGCTATACCGAGGCGGCGCGCTCGATCTTCCCGCTGCAACCCAGCGACCGGGGGCGCCTGCTGGCCGATGTGTCGACCCGGCTGAGCAACACCGACTATCTCGACGGCGCGGCATCGGTCGCGGTGTGCGGATCGCCGTCGCAGCAGCGGGTCACGACCCGCGACGGCGCGCGGACGCTGTCGCTGCGCATCCTGCCCTATCGCACCCAGTCGGACGGGATCGAGGGGGCGACGCTGGTCCTGACCGACATCACCGAGGCGCTCGGCATGGAACGCGCGCTGGCCGCCGAGCGCGAGCGGCTGGACCTGGCGATCAAGGCGGGCGGCATCGGCGTCTGGGAATATCGCGGCGACACCGGCGAGACCTTTCTGGACGACACCGGCCGCGCGCTGTTCGGCCTGGGCGCCGAGGATGACGGGGCCCGGATGGGCCGCTGGCTGGAGCGGATCGTACCTGAGGATCGCGCCGGGGTCGAACTGGGCATGGCCGAGGCGATGGCCGGGAACGGCGATTTCGAGATGACCTTCCGCCTCGACATCGACGGCACCCAGCGCTGGATCAAGGGCTTCGGCCGCCGCGTCACCACCAGTCCGCCGCACCGCATGGTCGGCGTGTCGATCGACGTGACCGCCGAATATGCCATCGCCGAGACGCGCGAACTGATGCTGCGCGAGATGAACCACCGGGTGAAGAACCTGTTCGCGATCATCTCGGGGATCGTGTCGGCGGCGGCGCGTTCGCATGAGGACGTCACCGAGCTGGCCGACGATGTCCGCGAGCGCATCGCCACGCTGGGCCGCGCGCATTCGCTGGCCTCGCCTGCGGGCGAGCAGCAGGCGATCGAGCTGCGCGCCTTGGTGGAGGCGACGATCGCGCCCTATAGCGGCCAGTCGAAGATCGCCATCGACGGCCCGCGCCTGCTGGTCGACCGCCGCTGCCTGTCGCCGCTGGCGCTGATCCTGCACGAATGGGCGACCAACTCGGTCAAATATGGCGCGCTGGCGCACCGACTGGGCGAGTTGTCCATCCATTGGTCGCTGGCCGGGGGCACGCTGTCCATCGAATGGGTCGAAACCGGCGGTTCGCCGACCGACAGCGACGCGGCGCACGGTTTCGGGACACTTCTCGTCCAGACTTCCTCACGACAATTGGGTGCGCGGCTGGAGCGGAATTACGCCGATGGGCGTTTCATTCTTAACTTGGCTCTACCCGAAACGGTCCTCGCGCATGACTAAAACGATTTTGCTGGTCGAAGACGAATTTTTCGTGGCCCTGGACATCCAGAATATCATCGAAGATGGCGGCTATGAGGTCGACGGCCCTTATGTCAGCGTCGAGGAGGTGCTGGCGCATCTCGACGGCGATCGTCCCGACCTGGCCTGCGCGATCCTGGACGTCCGGCTGCGCGACGGCGAGGTCTTTCCGGCGGCCGAGCGGCTGCGCGAGGCGGGCGTGCCGTTGATCTTCCATTCGGGTCATGCCGATGAGCAGGCGCTGCAAAATCGCTATCCGGGCTCGGCGGTGTGCGGCAAGCCCTGCTCCCCCTCGCTGCTCCGCCGGACCCTGTCGATGGCGGTATCGGGCCCCAGCGAAGGCGACCGCGAAGCCAGTTGAGGCGGGTTCGCGCTCAGTCGAACGCGCCCCGCCCCATCCGCCCGGTCGCGCGCAGCAGCGCGGCCTGCGCCGTCAGCACGTCGACCTTCGCCCGCGCCACCGCCAGCTGCGCCGAGCGATAGCTCTGGTCGGCGACCAGAATGTCGATGGTCGAACGGAGCCCGAACCCATATTCGGCGCGTACGCCCTTCAGCGCGAGGTCGGCGGCGGACAGCCCCTCGACACTGGCCTTCAGCCGTCCCTCGGCCGCGATCAGCGAAGCCCAGGCGGTATCCGCGCTCCGGACCGCATTGCGCGCCGCCGTATCGACATCGAAACGCTCCGCCCGCCGCACGGCCTCCGCCTGCCGGACATGCGAGGCGACCAGCCCCCCGGTCAGCAGCGGCACCCGCAAGCCCAGCCCCGCGCTCGCGGCGCTGTCGAAGCCGGTCCAGCGGCCTCCGGTCACCTGCACCCCACGCCCGTAATTTCCGGTCAGGTCGAGCGCGGGCGCGCGTTCGGCGCGAGCCTGATCGACCCGCGCGGACGCCGCCTCCACCCGCTGTCGCTGCGCCAGCAGCAGCGGGTTGGCCGCCTCCGCCGCACCGCGCGCATCGGCCAGGGTGCGGGGCAAGGCCGTGGGCGGCGCGATCGTCGCATCGAGCGCCCCCGCGTCGCGCCCCACGACCGCGCGATAGCTCGCCGCCGCCGTCGCCGCCGCCCCCTCGGCATCTACGAGGTTGGAGACGACGCTGGCCCGCTGCGCCTCCAACTGGGCGATGTCGGTGCGCGTCGCCTGCCCCAGGCCATAGCGCGAGCGGGCCTCCGCCACCTGCCGGTCGAGCCGCTCGATCCCGACCCGCGCGATCTCCACCGCCTGTTGCGTATAGAGCAGGTCGGCATAGGCGCCGACGACGCGTTCGAGCACATCGGCCTCGACATCGCGCAGCGCCTCGCCCCCCGCCGCGACATCGCCGTCCGCCGCACGCACCGCCGCGCGCACCCGCCCGCCGGTCCAGATCGGCAGGGTCGCCGCCACCGCGCCGGTCCCGCTCGACGCGCCCGAACGCCTGCCCATATCGTCATAGCCCAGCCGGTCGTAACCCGCGCCGCCCGTCGCCGCCGCGGTCAGCCGCCCGGCCGCGCGCGCCTGGTTGGGCGTCTCGGCCAGCGCCTCCTGCCGGGCGCGCGCGGCGGCGAGTTGGGGATTGCCGTCCCATGCCGCGGCAATGGCATCGCGCAGGGTTTCGCCCGACGCGGGCACGGCCAGGGCCAGCGCCGCCCCCGTCAGAAGCCACCACCTAGTCATGACGCAGCGCCCAGGCAGGTGCCGCCCGGCTGGCCCGCAGCGACTGACCCAGCACGGTCAGCACCGCGATGGTCAGCGCCAGGGCGGTGGCGGCGAGGAAATAGAGAGGCGATAGGCTGATGCGATCCTCGAACCCCGCCAGCCATGTCCGCATCGCGACATAGGCGAGCGGCCAGGCGAGGAGATTGGCCAGGATGACGGGCCGCAGGAACTGCCCGACCAGCAGCTTCACGATGGCAGCCGACGATGCGCCCAGCGTCTTGCGGATCCCGATCTCCTTCACCCGCCGCTGGGTGTTGAACGAGGCCAGGCCCCAGAGGCCGACGCAGCCGATCAGGACGGCGAGACTGGCACCGATGCCGAACAGACGGGTCGTGCGGTCGTCGGCGGTATAATAGTCTTCCATACTCTGGCTGGCAGTGCGCGCGTCAAACGGCACTTGGGGAGCGATCTGCCGCCATAGCGTGCGCAGCATAGCGATCGTCGCGCGTGGATCGCCGTTGACTCGCAAGGTCGTACGAGGACTCGTCGAATAGCTCGACCGATAATAATACATTGTCGCATTGACGGGATCACGCGGCGAAAAGAACCGGGCATTCTCGACAACGCCGATGATCGTGCGCGGGTTCGACCTACCCACCGTCTTGCCCAGCGCCGCTTCCGGGCTTTCGAAACCCAGGTCCTGAACGCCCCGGCGGTTGACGACGACATTGATCACCGGCGTCCCGCCGACATTGTCGAAATTACGGGTATCGTCGGCACGATGCGCATCGTCGGGAAGCCGTCCCGCGATCACGCGCAGCCCAAAGGTCGGGAAAAAATTCGGTCCGGCGATGATTGCCTGCAGACTAGGTCCGGGTTCTGGCTTGCCGGGCAAGGCATAGCTGTCATTGTTGAAACTGCTCGATCCCGGCGTGGCATCCGAAGTCGTGACCGATACTATACCAGGCAGTGCGGCAGCCCTTGTCAGAAAGGCCGTCCTCTGCGCCTTGTCCACGGCGGAGTCGCTGGTCGAACTGACGATCACCAAACCGTCACGACGGAAACCGACATCGGTCTTACGAACATGTTGGGTCTGGGCAACGAGCACGGCCGTTCCGATCATGAAGGCGATGGCAAGTGCGAACTGAAACACCACGAGCGTCTCGCGAACGCGCGTCCCTGTCCGTCCGCCACCGGGCGAACGGGCCGAGGCCAGTACAGCCGCCGCCGGGAAGCCGGACAGCAGGACTGCCGGATACAGCCCAGCCGCAGCCCCCACGATCACAGCGAACACAATCAGTGCCGGAACGATCTGCCTATAGTCGATCGCCAGCTTCAATCCGCCCGCCGCATTGATGAGGGGAAGGCCCAGTTCAGCCAGGATCAGGCCTCCCAACGCCGCCAGTAGCGCGACCAGTATCGCTTCCCCCAGGAACTGCCGGATCAATGCCAGGCGGTCTGCACCCAGAACCTTACGGATCGCGACTTCCCGTGCACGGAGCCCGGCGCGGGCGGTGGCGAGGTTCACATAATTCACGATCGCGATCAGCATGGTCAGCACACCGACGATACCGAGTGTCGCAACCGTCAACTTGCGGGCGGGCGCAGTCTGCAAATGGATATTGGTCAGCGGCACAATTGGCAGGCTCAGCATTCTGGCGGCGGGTCCCTGCTCTGTCGCACGACGATCCACAAAGGCGCGCATTTTACTCTGCAGCCACGCGGCATCCTGCGCGGTATCGAAGCGCAGGATCGTCCAGACCCGCTCGCTTCCCCAATGAAACCACATCTTGTCAGGATGGGGACTTGGTGTCCTTGCCAGAATGGAAAAGCGCAGTTCGGTATTCGGCGGCAGGTCGCGGAAGATACCTGCCACGCGATAATTGGAGGTCTTGCCCAATGCCGTGAGCGTCATCGTCTGCCCGACGGGGTTTCCGCGCGGAAAATATCGTTTGACGATACTTTCGTTAATCAGGATGCTGTCCGGTGCTTGCAACGCATGGGCCGCGTCCCCCGTGACCATTGGCAGACGCACGATGTCGAGGAAATTGGGGTCCGCGTAACCAAATGGCTCGCTGGTGGCAGCCCCACCGCGCACGACATTGGCATCCATCTCCTGAATACGGGTGCCGATGGTACCGGGAAAATCCTCACGAAGCTGGTCAATCAGGCCACCCATCGTACTGGTCGAATAACCGTTGGCGGAACTGCCCGGCATGTCCCAGTATTCCTCGACAAGATACAGCTTGTCATAACCCGGCAGCCATTTCTCATACCCCGTCTCGAACCGGACATAGAGGCCCAGCACCAGGAATACGGCGATGCCCACCGCCAGCCCCCCGATGTTGAGCGCGGCGTAAAGCTTGTGGCGCACAAGCGAGCGATAGAGCGAGAGAAGCGCGTAGCGGTTCATGATGGCAGTCCCCCGATAATCCCGGCATTCAGCCGCAGGTGACGCGGGCGAGCCCGCTCTTGCCCACCGTGCAGCGCGGATGGCCCGCGACGGTGACCTTAGCCATGCCGCTGGCATCGATCCGGGCCTGCTCGGCGTCGCCAGCCTGGATGCTCGCGGTGCCGCTGGCGGAGAGCGCCATGTCGGGCGCGGAAAGCGTGCGGGTGTGGGCGCTGCTCGCCCCGCTGCCGCCGATCGTCAGACGGCCGACATCGCCCTCGGCCTGGAACTCGCTGGCCCCCGACAGGTCCAGGGTCAGTGCGTCGCCATGAACCGCGCGGACGGTCGCGTCGCTGGCCCCGGAGAGGTCGAACCTGGCCGATCCACCACGCCAAGCGGCGATGCGCAGCACGCTCGCTCCGCTGGCGCGCGCCTCGAACAAGCGGGCGTCGAGCGCTGGCAGGGTCAGCTCGGTCGCACCGCTGAGGCTGACGGCGGCCAGCGACGGCATGGTGATGGCGATCGCGACACGGCGATCATGGCCGTTGCAGCTGTTGTTGCGGCGACCGATCCGCAGCGTCGACCCGATCGTCTCGACACGGACATTGTCGATATTCGCCGCCCGGCCCTGTACCGTCACCGCATAGGCGGCCCCCAACGTGACGGTTGCGGCGTCGCAGCCGCCAAGGTCGATCCGGTCGAACCCGCGCACATCGAAGCTGCGCGAGGTCTGGACAGTGTCCTGCGCGGAGGCGCCGACGGCGGCGAGCGACAGCAGGGCGATGGCGGGGATCATGGTCTTCATCACAAATCCTTTCAGATCGCGCGCATGGCGCTGGCGACGATGCGGCCGTCGAGCATGTCGATGCGGCGCTTGGCGAGGTCGGCATGGCTGGGCGAGTGGGTGACCATCACGATGGTCGCGCCCGCATCATTGAGGCCGGTCAGGATGTTCATCACCTGCTCGCCATTGGCGGTGTCGAGGTTTCCGGTCGGCTCGTCCGCCAGGATCAGCTTGGGGTCGCCGACGATCGCGCGGGCGATGGCGGCGCGCTGCTGCTGGCCGCCCGACAACTGGTGGGGGAAGTGGCGCGCGCGGTGGGCGATGCCGACCTTGTCCATCGCCGCCGCCACCCGGCCGCGACGATCCCCCGCATCGCTGCGATAGGCGAGGCCGAGCGCGACATTCTCCTCGATGGTCAGCTCGTCGATCAGGTTGAAGCTCTGGAAGACGAAGCCCAGCGTCTCGGCACGGAACTTCGCCAGTTCCTTTTCGTCCATCGCCGCCAGGTCTCGCTCGCCGAACAGGTATCGCCCGCCCGTCGGCCGGTCGACCGTGCCCAGCGTGTTGAGCAAGGTCGACTTGCCGCAGCCCGAAGGCCCCATGATGGCCAGGAACTCGCCCGCCGCCACATGCAGGTCGATATCGTGCAGCGCGGTCGTCTCCACCTCGTCGGAGACGTAGCGGCGCTGAATGCCTTCCAGTCGGATCATCTGTCGGTCCCCCTTATCGGATGTTCAGTATGTCGCCCTTCACGGACGATGTGTTGCTGGTGACGATGCGCTCGCCGGGGTTCAGGCCGGACAGGATCTCCACCTGTTCGGGATTGCGGCGGCCGATGCGCACGGTGCGGCGGCGGGCATGCGCGCCGTCGGGATCGAGGACGAAGGCCGAGCTGCCCCCCGCCTCCAGCCAGCCGCCGACCGGGGCGACCAGCGCGCGGCTCGCGGCGCCCAGCGTGATGCGGATGTCGATCGTCTGCCCGCGATTGAGCCCGGCGGGCGCGCGGTCGAAGGTCAGCTCGACCTGGAACCGCCCGTCCTTCACGGCGGGCAGCACCTTCGACACGGTCAGCCCGACGCCGTCCGAGGTCGTCGCCTTCTGCCCCACCGCGACACGGCCCAGATAATATTCGTCGACCTGCGCGACGAGCTTCCACGACCCCTCGCTGTCGACCTGGCCCGCCGGGTCGCCGGGCTTGAGCGTCTGACCCGGCTGGATCGTGAAATTGGTCAGCCGTCCGCCCATCGGCGCGCGGATGGTCAGCGCCTCCAGCCCGGCGCGCACCGCCGCCAGATTGCCCGACAGCCGCGTCTGCGTGTCGGACAGCCGCGCGGATTGGGTCGCGGTGATCCGCGCCTCGGTCGCGCGGCCGGACCTGAGCTGGGCGAGGCGCTTTTCCTGATAGGCGGCCTCCTCCTCGAAGCTGCGGACGCCCGCATCCGACAGAAAGCCCTGATCGTGAAGCTGACGCCGGATGCCCAGGTCGCGCCGCGCCTTGATGAGGTCATATTCGGCCTGCGCCACCTGCCCCGCCCGGTCGAGCTTGTTGCGCTCGATCCCCAGCCCCTCGCTCGCCACGCCGCCCAGCTGGCTGGCGATCTGCGCCTCGCGGGTCAGCACGTCGAGCTTGAGCTGCGGATTGGCGAGGGTGGCGAGCGGCTGTCCCTCGCGAACCATGTCGCCGTCCTGCGCCAGCAGCTTCTCTACCTGTCCGCCCGCCAGCACGCCGACCAGCGTGGTGACGCGCGGCGTCACCGTGGCGCGGACCGGCAGGTAATCGTCGAACGCGGCGCGCGTGACCTCGCCCGTGTCGACATTGGCGGCGGCGATGTCGGTCGATCCGGCGGCGGGCAGGAAGCGCCAGACCAGCCCCGCGCCGATCACCACCAGCATGGCGATCACGACCGCGCGGCGACGCCACCAGGGGACGGGCTTTCGCGCGATCCGCCGGTCCATCGCGGCCCCCGGCGGGGTCCCCGAAACACCTCCCCCATCCCCGCTGGCGGAAGTGATTGCGCCTGTCATCTGTTCGGTCATCATGGGACGAATGTCACCCAGGACGGTCGAAAAACCTAAAGCACTATGAAACCGCCACTTTCCCCACCGACCGCCGAATCCGACCGTTCGCGTCCGGACAGCCTGTCCGGAAATGGACGGTGCGGGGCGTCGTCAAGCGCGCTGTCGATCCTGGTCATCGACGACAATCCGCGCATCGCCGAATCGCTGGGCATCGCGATCGAGCTGGCCGGACACCGGCTGGATATCGCATCGGGGCCGGAAGAGGGCTTTTCCCGCCTGGCGGCGCAGCGGTACGACGCGATCCTGCTCGACCTCAACTATGCCGCCGGACGCACCGATGGCGCGGAGGGGCTGGCCATGCTCGCGCGGCTGCTCGCCGACGATCCTGCGGCCTGCATCATCGTCATCACCGCGCATAGCGGCATACGCCTGGCCGTCGCCGCGATGCAGGCGGGGGCGCGCGATTTCGTCATGAAGCCGTGGCGCAATGCCGAGCTGATCGCCAAGATCGAAGTCGCCGCCGCCCGCCCCGCCCCCCGCTCCGATCGTCCCCATGTCTATGGCGGCGAGGTCCCCGGCGGCGAGCCCGCCCGGCTGTTGGGGGACAGTCCCGCGATCGAGCAGGTGCGCGCGCTGATCCGCCGCGTCGGGCCGACCCGGGCGGGGATCGTCGTCACTGGCCCGTCGGGCGCGGGGCGGACGCTGATCGCCCAGGCGGTCCACGCCGCCTCCGCTGATGCGGACCGGCCGATGGCGCGGCTCGATCTGCGCGATATGGCGGCGTGGGACCGGCTGGCCGGTGAAGAGGCCGGGACCTGGCTGTTGCGCCATCCCGACCGGCTGGACGAGGTCGCGCAGGCGCGGCTGCTCGATCGGCTGCCGATGGCGGCGCGCTTCATCGCGATCGCCGACGATCCGGGCGGGATCACCCCGGCGCTGGCGCGGCGGATCGCGACGGTGGAGATCGCCGCCCCCTCGCTCGTCCGGCGGCAGGCGGACATTCCCCTGCTCGCGCGCCATTTCGCCCGGATCGCGGCCGAGCGGCATGGTCGCCCCGCCCCGCGCTTCACCCCGGCGGCGGAGGCGCTGCTGATCTCCGCGCCATGGCCCGACGAGGCGCGCGGCCTGTCCGCCGCGATCGAGCGGGCGCTGCTGCTGGGAGATGGCGGCGTGATCGAGGCGGGGCTGCTCGCCCCCGCCGCGCCGGTCGCCGCCGCCAACCCACGCTCCAGCTTCGACCTGGACGAAACCGAACGGGGGATGATCGAGGCGGCGCTGATCGAGCATCATCACAACGTCACCCATGCCGCCCAGGCCCTGGGGCTCAGCCGGGGCGCGCTATATCGTCGCATGGCGCGCCATGGGCTTTGATCCGCCCACCCGGCGGGTCGTCGCCATCCTCCTGTCGGGGCTGATGCTGACGCTGTTCGGTGGGCTGATGGTGGTGGCGTGGCAGAACGGCATGCTGGGGTCGGTGCTGGGGCTGGGCCTGGGCACCGGCTGGCTGATCGGGGCGATCGGCTGGGCCGCCGCGCGGACGCCCCTCCTGCCCCCTGCCCCCGCGCCCGCCGACATGGCGCCGCGCGGGCCGCCGCTCCATGCGCTGTTCGACCAGATCCCCTTGCCGCTGCTGCGGATCGAGGGGCGATCGGCGCGGGCGCTCAACCGCGCCGGCCGGACGCTGTTCGCGACCGACGACCGCCTGTCGTCGCCGCCGCCCGCGCTGTTCGAGCCGCAGGAAAGCCGGTTGCGGCATGAAGGGCGAAGCTGGCGGATCGAACGCGTCGAGGCCGGGCCCGAGCGCGCGCTGGCCATGCTGATCGATGTCGAGGCGGAGCGCCGCACCGCCGAGGCGCATGCCGATAGCGAGATGATCGACATATTGGGGCATGAGCTGCTGAACGGCCTGTCGCCGATCGTGTCGCTGGCCGACAGCGCGGTGATGGCGGCGGAGCGGCAGGATGCGCGACTGCACGGCATCCTCGCCACCCTTGCCCGGCGGATCGAGGGGCTGGAGCGGTTCACCCGCGCCTATCGCACGCTGGCCCGGCTGCCCGATCCGGTCCGCAACCCGTTCAAGGTCGCCGAACTGGCCGTCGATCTGGCGCGGTTGTTCGAGCAGCGCTTCGGAAGCGGGGTCGCGCTCTCCATGGCGGTGCCGGACGGACTGATCGGGCGGTGCGACCGCGACCAGATGACGCAGGCGCTCTGGGCGCTGCTGCAAAACGCGGCCGAGGCGGCGCTGGGCGGAGCGGTCGCGCCGCAGGTGACGCTGACCGCCGCGATGGACGGGCCTAGCCTGCGCTTCGCGATTACCGACAGCGGCGGCGGCGTAGCGGGGCCGGAGCGCGCGCGGATCTTCCGCCCCTTCCACACCACCAAGCCCGACGGGTCTGGCATCGGCCTGACCCTGGCCCGCCGCATCGCCCGCGCGCATGGCGGCGACCTGACGCTGTTGCCGGTGGCGACGACGACGTTCGCACTGGCCATACCCGGCAAATAGGGCGACCTTGCCGCTTTACTTGTAGGACATAATGATCGATCCTGCCCCGAAGTCACAGCATCGGGGAGCGGGAATGTCGGGCAGGATACCGGGATTGGGGCGCGGGCAAGGGCTTTTGCTGGCATTGGCCGGCGTCGCCATCACTCCGACATGGGCGATGCCCGCCGCACCGACCCCTCCCGTGGCCGTGCCCGCCGATGACGCGACGGCGCTGGCGCACCGGGTGGCCGATGCGATCCGTCGCGATCCCGCGCTGACCGCGCCGATCTGGGGCAGCATCACCCTGCCCGATACGGCCGCCGATCTTGCCACCACGTCCGACGACCCACAGGCCCGTCTCGTCACGATAGGCTGGCGCTCGTCGGCCCCGGCGATCCTGTCGGACCGCGACCGGGGCCGGGGTGAGGATCGGGTCCGCAAGGGCGTGGTCCATCGCGGCCCGACCGACCGCCAGGTTCGGCTGACCGCAACCGTCACCGCGCCGGGGGCCGCGCCGATCATGGTCCCGCTCGACCTGACGGTCCTGGCCGCCGCCGCGCCGCGTCCCGCCGACATGAGCGCCTATATGTTCGTCTATTTCCATTCCGACACGGTGGAGGGCGAGAAGCTGCGCTTCGCGGTTTCGGACGGCAACAACGCGCTGCGATGGCGGGAACTGAACGGCGCACGGCCGGTCCTGGAGTCGAGCAAGGGCACGATGGGCCTGCGCGATCCGTTCATCCTGCGATCGGCGGAGGGCGACCGCTTCTTCCTGCTGGCGACCGACCTGTCGGTGGGGCGCAGCGGCTGGGGCGGCGCGACCGACAAGGGCAGCCATTATCTGGAAATCTGGGAATCGACCGACCTCGTCCACTGGAGCGAGCAGCGTCATGTGAAGGTCAACCTTCCCCAAGCGGGCATGACCTGGGCGCCCGAGGCGACCTATGACCCGACGATCCAGGCCTATGTCGTCTATTGGACATCGACCCTGTTCACCGATGCCAGCCATCGGACCAGTGACGGCAACGGGCCGCAGATCCTGATCTCCACAACCCGCGACTTCCGCCATTTCACCCCGCCCCGCCCCTGGTTCAAGGCCGCCGACCTGCCCTTTCTGGTGAAGGACAAGGGCATGATCGACTCCACCGTGCTGAAGGACGGCGCGGACTATTACCGCTTCACCAAGGTGTCGGAGGTGTCGGGCTGTCCTTCGTCGGACATTATGGGCCAGCGTTCCCGCACGCTGCGCGCCACCGGCCATTCGGGTGCGTGGCGCACCATCGACCGCTGCATCGGCCGCAAGGCGGGGACGCCCGAGGTCGAGGGGCCGAGCGCCTTCGTCGCCAATCCGGGCGATACCAGCGGGTTCCGATATTTCCTCTGGGTCGATAATTATGGCGGCGTCGGTTACATCCCGCTCGCCACCCGGTCGCTGCGCGGCACCATCCGATGGACCTATCCCAAGGATTTCCGCCTGCCCGCCTCGCCGCGTCACGGCTCGGTCCTGTCGATCACCGCCAGGGAACGGGATGCGCTGGTCGCTCGCTGGAGCCCCGCCGCGCCGACCAGCGGTGCGGCGCGATGAGCCCGTTGCTTCGCGCCGCCGCCTGGCCGCTGATCGTCATGGCCGCTCCCGGCTCCGCCCAGCCGGTCGCGGCGCAAGCGGCGCCGTGGATCGTGCCGCCGGTCATGGCATCGGGCAGCCGCCTGCCCGTCTCGCCCGATGGAGCGATACGCTGGTCCGCCGACCGACCGGTCCTGGATGGCGATCGCCTGGTCCTTCGCGGCGATCGGCCGGTTCGCGTCACGCTGACCGGGCGTCGCGTCATGGCCGGGGCGGGGACCGAGGAGAAGCGCTTCACCGTCACCCTGTTGCCCGGATCCGCGCCGCGCCTGTCGGCCTATGGTCGCAGCCCGACCGATGCGCATGACGCGAACCAGCCGATCATCGCCCGCTCGGTCCATCTGGCGCTTGCCACCGGCGTTGGCGCCGCAACCCCGCTCAACGGGAATTACGGCATCCTCTTTCCCATCGGCGAATATGTCGGGGTCGACCGGGTCGAGCATCGCGGGATCGTCGCCCCTTCGCTGTTCCATTTCGCCGATGGCAGTCTGGGCGTCATCGCGACGCGGGTCGATCTGGCGGGAAAGCCCGACAAATCGCAGCGGTCGAGCGCGCTGGTGTTCAAGAGCGATCCCGCCAGTCCCGCCGACTTCACCGAACTGGGGCTGATCGACCTTGGCACGACCGGCGGCGTCTTCGCCCCGCGTGCGATCTGGGACAGTGCCGCGCGGCGCTATCTGGTCGCCTGGCGTGACGATGCGGGCAAGCCGCATTGGGCCGGCGTCGCCGATCTGGCTCGGACCGAGCGAGTGGCGACGCCCTTCTTTCCCGATCATGACGGACGCCGGATGCACATCGTCGCGGCGGGCAATGTCGGCGCGGTGCAGGCGGGCGCGGTCGCCGGAATGGCGAAGGACGCCGCCGCCCTGCCGCTTGACAGCAGGACCGCCGCCGCGCTGGCCGATCGCTATGGCCGGATCGTCAACCTGCGAGCCATGGTCGACCCGCGCCGCATCACGATCGCGCAAATCCCCCAGCTGGCAAAGACGCGGGCGCGCCTCACCTATTCGGACGGATCGTCCGCGACACGGGGCGTCGACTGGGACACCGCCGATCTGGCGCGGATCGCACGCGGCGGGCCGGGGCATTATGTCGTGCGGGGGACCGTCCGCCAGCCCGTCTATCCGGCCATCTTCGCCTATAATCGCGCCGATCCGGTCATCTATCGCTACGCGCGGGACGGCCGGGTCCGCTATCTGTTCATCGCGACCGACGATACGAACAACGACAATGTCGGATCGGCCCATCTGCCGATCCGGGTCGCGGACAGCATCGCGGCGCTGGCCGACGACGATGGCGGGCGGGCGCGCGAGGTCGACCTGCTCAACCGCCTGACCCGGCGCGACCGCGCCGCCGAGGGACGCGTGATCGCCGGATGCTACTGGGCGCCCGAACTGCACGAGATTGGCGGGCGGCTGTCCATCCTGTTCGCGCCCTGCTTCAACCCCAGCGACGATCAGTCGAACAAGGACGGCGCCTGGGACCGGGTGGCGTCGCATATCATGCAGCTGCGGCCCGGCGGCGATCCCGCCGACCCCGCCGACTGGTCGCGCCCCGCCGCCATTCGGAAAGCGGACGGATCACCCTTGGGTCGCGCCGAATTCGCCCGCAACATCAGCCTCGACATGTCCTATGTCACGATCGGCGGAAAGGCCTATTACACCTGGTCGCAGCGCTACCTGCCGGGCCAGGGCCCGCTGGGCGATCCGCTGACCTGGATCGCGCGGGTCGATCCGGCGCATCCCACCCGCCTCACCTCCACCCCGCGCCCGATCGTCGCGCCGACGCGGTCCTTCGAGGAGAATCTGTCCGAAGGCGCCTTTGCCCTCCATCATGGCGGACGCACCCATCTGATCTATTCCAGCTCGGGGGTCAGCCCGACCTATGTCGTCGGCGGCGCCTGGCTGCGCGACGGGGAGGACCCGACGCGGATCGACAACTGGCACAAATGGAACGCCCCGCTCCAGCATAGCGAGCCGATGCCCAAGGGCGTCGTCGACTATCGCCGATACGAACAAGGGGTCGGCCACGGCGCGTTCACCACCGACGAGGACGGGAATCCGCTCTACGTCTATCACAGCTGGGGCGACGGGGTGGGCGGCAATGGTCGCGACACGCGCCTGCGCCGGGTCCATTGGGCCGCCGACGGTCGCCCCGTCCTCGACATGACCCGTGACGAGGAGGTCGCGCCGTCGCAGCGGAGCGTGACGATGCGGGTGACGATCACGCGCGGCAAGGCCCGGCGATGAAGCCCCGGTCCGCCCGCTTGCCGGGCGACCGCTTTTCCCGCAAGCTGCCGACATCATGACACTCTCCCGCCGTTCCGTGCTTGCCGCCGGTCTCGCCATGCTCGCCGCGCCCGCCGGTGCGGAGACGACCCCGCGCCTCCGCCGCCTGTCGCCGCGGCTCGACCGGATGATCGCGCCAGGGACCGAGCCGGAGGTGATCGCGACCGGGATACGCTGGGCCGAGGGGCCCTTGTGGGTGCCGCGTGGCGGCTATCTCCTCTTCTCCGATCCGCCCGCCAATATCGTCCGCCGGTGGCAGCGCGGCCGCGCGGTGTCGGTCGTGCTCGATCCGTCGGGCGCACCGGGCACCGATCCGGCGCTGGTCCGTGAACCCGGCGCCAACGGGCTGGCGCTGGACAGGGACGGTGCGCTGCTGATCGCCAATAGCGGCGGGCGCTCGATCGACCGGGTCGACCTGACCACCGGCCGCCGCACCGTGCTGACCGATAGCCATGCGGGCAAGCGCTTCAACAGTCCCAACGATCTGCATGTCGCGCGCGACGGGACGATCTGGTTCACCGATCCGCCCTATGGCCTGAAGGACGGAGACACCTCGGCGCTGAAGGAACAGGCGGTCAACGGCGTCTATCGCCGCCGCCCCGATGGCCGGATCGACCTGATCGACGGCGAGCTGACCCGCCCCAACGGCATCGCCTTGTCCCCCGACGAGCGCCGCCTCTATGTCTCGGTTTCGGACGAAGCCGCGCCCCGGATCATGGTCTATGATCTGGACGCCAAGGGCATGGCGCGCGGGCGGCGCATGCTGCTCGATGCGCGGCCGATGCTGGCGGCGGTCGGCGCCGGACTGCCCGACGGCATGAAGGTCGCGCGCGACGGCACGCTGGTCTGTTCGGTGCCCGGCGGCATGATGCTGATGACACCGGAGGCCGAGCCGCTCGGTCTGATCGAACAGGGTGCGCCGATCGCCAACTGCGCCTTTGGCGAGGGCGGCCGCGCGCTGTTCCTGGCGGCGAACGACCGCATCCTGCGCGTGGCGCTCCGCCCGGGCTGGCAGGGATAGAGCCGCCCGGCGCGGTCCGGCATCACCAGCACCGCGCCCTGCCCACGGATCGCCATCCGGCATGTTTTCATGACCGAACGCCATGCCGAACGCGAACGGCCGACGGGCCGACCGCGCCGCCGAATCGCGTCGTCGCCCCCCGGTGACCCCGCCGCATTATTTTGTCTGATGAAAACGCTGTAACGACTCCTTTTCGCTTCATCGGCACTCGCAGATGCCCGGAAGGAACCTCCGCGACGCTCTTCGTTATCCGCAAGGCACAGCCGTTTTCACAATTTTTTCCGCTGAAAAATGAGCGATTTGCTTCCCTGTTCTTGATCCGAGCAGGTGACGGGCCGCAACTTGTATTTGTCAGTCATTTGCCGATATGGCATCTTCCCAGTCGAGCCGCGAAGAGCGGCCGGACATTGGGGGAGGATATATGCGAGATTTGCAATCGCGCTGGCTGATCGGTGCATCCATGGCGGCTCTGGCCATAAGCGGGTTCAGCGGCGGCGCACAGGCGCAGACCGGCGACGCGACACCGATGCAGGGCGGCGGCCTGCGCGTCGAGGCGGGCCGCGACCCGACCAAGCCCACCGGCGCGCTGAACGCCACCCAGGTCGCGCAGGGCGTGTCCGACCAGGACATCGTCGTCACCGGCGTGCGCGAGTCCCTTCGGTCGGCGCAGGCGCTCAAGCGCAACGCCAATCAGATCGTCGACTCGGTGCAGGCGCAGGACATCGGCAAGCTGCCCGACGCCAACACGACCGAGGCGTTGCAGCGGATCACCGGCGTCCAGATCCAGCGCCGCTACGGCGAAGGCGCGACCGACTTCGACCACCGCACCTCGCCCGCCATCACCGTGCGCGGTTTGACCCAGGTGCAGAATTTCCTCGACGGCCGCGCCATCTATTCCGCCTCGGGCGGTCGCGCCTTTGACCTGGAAGGGATTCCGCCCGAATTGCTGGCGGGCATCGACGTGTACAAGAACGCCCCCGCCAACATCATCGAGGGCGGCGTGGGCGCCGCAGTGAACCTGCGCACCCGCCTGCCCTTCGACAAGCCCGGCCAGACGATCAGCGGCACCATTCGCGGCAATTACTATGACCGTGCGGACAAGTTCGGCTATTCCACTTCGGGCCTGTACAGCAACCGGTTCGACACCGGCATCGGCGAGATCGGCTTCCTGGTGAACGCGGTCTATTCGACCAGCTATTACCGTCAGGACGGTATCCTCGCCAATCCGCAGCAGCCGATCCCCGCCGGATCGATCGCGGGCGCGCCCGCCAATGCCAAGGCGCCGATGGGCATGCAGGTCTATGACGATCTGGGCGACCGCCGCCGCCTGGGCGTCGCGACCGCGATCCAGTGGCGCGCCGCCGACAATCTGCTGATCACCGGCCAGTATCAGCTCGCCAAATACTGGTTCAACCGGCGTGGCGCCTATTTCTACACCGTCAATGGCGGCAGCCAGTCGAGCCCGCTGCCGGGGTCCAATTTCACCTTCAACAAGGACGGCTACGCCACATCGGGGTCGCTCCAGGGCCAGAATTTCGAGTCGGGTCGCTTCGACCAGCAGTTGTGGAGCCAGAGCCAGAATTTCACGCTGGGTGCCGACTGGCAGGCGACCGACCGCGCCAAGGTGCATTTCGACGTCCAGTATCTGAAGAGCTATTACAATGCCGATCGCAACGGCCATGTCCTGACGCTGTTCACCGCGACCGGTCAGAATACGACGACCGGATCGCCGCATCCGTCGACCATCGATTTCGACCTGCGCGGCAGCCGTCCGCAATGGGATGTCCGCGACAAGGCGCTGCTGACCAACCCGGCCAATTACGCCACCCCCTATATCGCCGACGCGTTGCAGCGGAACGACGCCGACACGCTCGCGCTGGCCTATGACATCGACTATGACCTGGAGGGCGGCTTCCTGCAGAAGCTGCGCGGCGGCGCGCGCTATTCGGACAATTCGATCAACCTGCGCGGCACCTGGAACGGCGTCTGCCTGTACGCCACCGGCCCTGACCCGTCCTGCTCGGCGCCCGACGGCACCGCGCTCATTCCGCTCAGCCGCAATCCGCAGCTGGCGATGCAGGGCCCGTCCAAGAATTTCTTCGACGGACGCACCGTCACCGGCGGGCTGCTCTATCCCGCCTTCCCGGCGGGCGACGGGGTCTGGGCGCAGACCAAGGCGCTCTATGCGCTGTTCGGCGCCAAGACCAAGGATGCGTTCACGCCGGGCGACCTGAATGCGCAGACCGAAAAGACCTATACGGTCTGGGGCGCGGGCGACTTCGCATTCACGGCGGGGGGCGTGCGCTTCGACGGCGGCGCGGGCGTCCGGCTGGTCAAGACCGACCTGACCTCGTTCGGGACCCAGTTCAATTCCAATGGCACCACCTCGCCGCTGGCGGTCCAGAAAAGCTATACCCGCGCGCTGCCCAGCGTGAACATCCGCGCCCGACTGACCGACGAGTTCCAGATGCGCTTCGCCTATTCCAAGGGGCTGGCGCGGCCGAACTTCGACCAGCTGTCGACCAACCTGACGCTGAACAATCCCAACCAGGTCAACCCGATCACCGGCCGCCCCAGCGCCAGCTCGGGCAATCCGCGCCTGAACCCGATCTCCTCGGACAATTTCGACCTGACGGCGGAATGGTATTTCGCGCCGACCGGCTCGCTGACCGGCGGCCTGTTCTACAAGAAGGTCGACGGCTTTCTGGCCAGCGGCGTGGTCGTCCAGAATTTCCAGGGGCGCGCCTATGACGTCAGCACGGTGCTGAATTCGGGCAAGGGCACGATCAAGGGCGCAGAGATCGGCTATCAGCAGTTCTTCGACTTCCTGCCGGGGCTGCTCAGCGGGTTCGGCGTGCAGGCCAATTACACCTATGTCGACTCCAACGTGACCAACCCGTTCGCGGTCGCCGGATCGGGCATGTCGACCCAGCTGCCGCTGGAGAAGCTGTCCAAGCACAATTACAATCTGATCGGCCTGTACGAAAAGGGGCCGCTGACCGCGCGCCTCGCCTATAATTGGCGGTCGAGCTATCTCGACCAGACCTTCGGCGCGGGCACCAACCAGCCGCAATATGCCAAGCCCTATGCCTCGCTCGACGCCTCGGTCAGCGTCAATGTGAACAGCCATATCGCGCTGTCGGCGGACGCAGTGAACCTGACCAACCGCATGAACGTCACCTATATCGGCACCATCGGCCAGCCGCTGCAATATCAGCTGAACGACCGCCGCTTCGGCCTGTCGCTGCGCGCGACCTATTGATCCCCGACTGCCGGCATGTCCTTATCGCAAGGACATGCCGGTATTTTTTTCGGGACGATCGCCATGGCCACCTTGCCGCCCCCGGCATTCTCCTTCTTCGGCGCCGAGGCCGCCTTCACCCTGTTGCGGATCGGGCGGGAGCGCGAACCCGTGCTGATCGTCGACCGGGCGTCGGGGCAGATGGCGGCGCTGCGCGATTTCGCCGCCAGCCGCTCCGCCTTCGCCCCCGCCGCGTCGGTGGGCAGCGGCTATCCCGGCCTGCTGGGGCCTGCGCCGGTCGCCTATATCGATGCGATGGTGCGCGCGGTGCTGCCGCTGATCGCCGCGCATTTCACCGGCGCGCCGGTTCGTCCGGCCCGCGCCCGCGGCAACTTCTCGCTCGTGACCACGCCCGCCGCCGATCTGAGCGAGGATCAGCGCGCGCCGCATGTCGATACCGCCGACCGCCTGCAATTCGCGACCGTGCATTTCCTGTCGGCCGACCATGCCGATGGCACCGCCTTTTTCCGCCACCGCGCAACCGGGTTCGAGACCATCGATCCCGAGCGCCTGCCCTCCTATCAGGCGGCGCGGGCGGCGGACCCCGCCCCGCCGCCGGGCTATTGCACCGGCGATGATCCGGCCTTTGTGCGGATCGAGGCGATCCCCGCCCGGCCCGACCGGCTGATCCTCTACCGCGCGGTGCTGCTCCATTCAGGACAGATCACCGCGCTGCCCGATAGGGCGGCGGACCCGCGCCATGGCCGGTTGACCGGCAATCTCTTCCTGCAATGCCGGATGGACGCATGAGCCGACACGACGACCAGGACGGACCGATCGCCCGGATCGCGATCATCGGCGGCGGGACCGCCGGATGGATGGCCGCCGCCGCGCTGGCCCGCGTGCTGGGGCCGCAGGGCCCCGCCATCACGCTGGTCGAGTCCGAGGAGATCGGCACCGTCGGCGTCGGCGAAGCGACCATCCCCCCGATCCAGGCGTTCAACGCGCTGCTCGGCATCGACGAGGACAGCTTCGTCCGCGCCACGCAGGGCACGTTCAAGCTGGGCATCGAGTTCGTCGACTGGCTGCGTCCCGGCCATCGCTATTTCCACCCCTTCGGCGTGCACGGCGTCGACCGGGGCGCGGTGCCGTTCGAGGCGATGTGGCAGCGGTTGCGGCTGGCGGGCGAAGCCGCGCCGCTCGAGGCCTATTCGATCTGCGCGGCGGCGGCGCGGGCGGGGCGGTTCATGCGGCCGCAGCCGGGCAATACTCCGCTGGCGCATATCGGCTATGCCTTTCACTTCGACGCGGCGCTCTATGCGCGGTTCCTGCGCAAGCATGCCGAGGCGCAGGGCGTGGTCCGGCAAGAGGGCCGCGTGGTCGAGGTGGTGCGCGACGCCCGGCCGGAGCGTATCGCGGCGGTCGTGCTGGCCGACGGCACCCGTATCGCCGCCGACCTGTTCATCGACTGCACCGGCTTTCGTGGCCTGCTGATCGGGGAGACGCTGGGCGCGGGGTTCGAGGATTGGGGCCATTGGCTGCCCAACGACCGCGCGGTGGCGGTGCCGACCGCTCCGGCAGGACCGCCTGTCCCCTTCACCCGTTCCACCGCGCATGGTGCGGGATGGCAATGGCGCATCCCGCTTCAGTACCGGACCGGCAACGGCCATGTCTATGCCAGCCGTCATATCTCCGACGACGAGGCGACCGCAACGCTGCTCGCGCATCTGGACGGCGAGCCGCTGGCCGAACCGCGATTGCTGCGGTTCCGCACCGGACGCCGCGACCGTTTCTGGATCGGCAATTGCGTGGCGCTGGGGCTGGCGAGCGGGTTCATGGAGCCGCTCGAATCGACCAGTATCCATCTGATCCAGGCGGGGATCGCGCGCCTGCTGGAAATGCTGCCGACCCGCGCGTTCGAGGCGGCGGATACCCGGCGTTACAACCGGCTGATGGCGGCCGAGTTCGAAAGCATCCGCGACTTCCTGATCCTGCATTTCCACGCGACCGAGCGGCGCGATACCCCCTATTGGCGGCAGCTGGCGACAATGCCGATCCCGGACTCGCTGGCCGAGCGGATCGCGATCTACAACCGCACCGGGCGCGTGTTCCGCGAGGGCGACGAACTGTTCACCAAGACGAGCTGGCTGGCGGTGATGGATGGACAGGGACTTCACCCCGGCACCTATGACCCGATCGCAGCAGGCATCCCGATCGAGGAACTGCGCGCGCGGCTGGAGCGGATCGCGACCGTGACCTGCGCGGCGGTCGGCCATATCCCCGCCCATGCCGACTTCATCACCCGGCATTGCGCCGCCGGGCGGTAACGGGTCGGGTCGGGGCGGGGCGGGACGACATCCACGACGCCTTTAACGGCGTTCCGACCGAGGGCGGATCGACATTCAGTATTGCTTCTTCTTCCCTCTCCCCTGGACAGGGGAGAGGGTTAGCGAAGCTTGCCAGCCTGCTGGCTAGCGCAGCTTGGGTGAGGGGTTGAGCGAGCCCAAAGGCTCGCGCGCTCGCGGAGCGAGCGCCCACCCCTCACCCAGCTCCGACTAAGCCTTTGCTACGCAAAGGCCAAGTCTGCGCAACCCTCTCCCCTCTGCGAGGGGCGAGGGACAGAAAGCCATGGCTGAACAGCGATCCGGCCTAGCGGTTGTACGCCACCATGTGACGCAGGAACGCGTCCGCCTCCAGGGGGCGGGCGATCAGGTAACCCTGTGCCTGCGACCAGCCATGCGCGCGCAGCCATTCCAGCTGCTCGGGTGTCTGGACGCCCTCCGCCGTCATCGTCATCGCAAAGGCGCGTCCCATCTCGCACGCCGCGCGCACGATCGAATCCGACTGGGGCGATCGGCCGATGTCATCGACGAAGCAGCGATCGAGCTTCAGCTTGTCGAAACGGAAACGACGCAGATAGGAGAGCGAGGAATAGCCCGTACCGAAATCGTCGAGTGCGATGCGAACGCCATGTCGGCGCAGGCGGTGCAGCTTTTCCATGGTACCGTCGCTGTCGCTCATCAGGATCGACTCGGTGATTTCCAGCTCCAGCCGCTCCGCCGCCAGCCCCGATCGCGACAGCGCGGACAGCACCCGCGACGGCAGCAGGTCGTCGCGCAACTGCACGCCCGACAGATTGACCGCGACGGTCGCATCGCCGGGCCAGTTCACGGCATCGCGGCATGCCGTCGCCACGACCCAGTCGCCGATCGCCACGATCTGGCCGGTCTCCTCGGCCAGCGGGACGAAATCGCCGGGCAGCACCTCGCCACGGGTCGGATGGTGCCAGCGGAGCAGCGCCTCGGCCCCCGTGATCCGCCCGGATTTCAGGTCGAGCAGCGGTTGATAGACCAGCCGCAATTCGTCACGCGACAGCGCCGCTTCCAGATCATATTTCATGACCTGACGGTCGCGCACGCGCGCCGCCATCGGGCAGTCGAAGACGCGGATCGTTCCCCTGCCCGCCTCCTTGGCGCGGTAGAGCGCGATATCGGCCGATTTGAACAGCTCGTTCGCCGAGCCTTGCGCCTGGACCGAGGACGCCACGCCGATACTCGCCGCCAGCCGGATCGCCGTATCCTCCAGCGGGAAGGGCGCGGCGAAGCAGGCGAGCAGCCGATGCGCCAGCGCGATCGCGCTGCCCCCCGCAGGATCGGGCCAGTGGATGACCGCGAACTCGTCACCGCCCAGCCGCGCGAGCACGTCCCCCTCACCCGTTACCGACCGGAACCGCTCCGCGACCGCGCACAATACCGCATCGCCGACCGGATGGCCCAGCGTGTCGTTGACCTCCTTGAACAAATCGAGGTCGAGCATGAGGACATCGACCGGCCGTTCGCTCCGCCCGGCAAAGGCGCTTTCCAGCACTTGGTTGAACAAGGTCCGGTTTGCCAGCCCGGTCAGCGGGTCGCCATGCGCCAGCCGGACGAGCCGCTCGCGGTCGCGTATCCGCCTGGTGATGTTGCGAAAGAAGATCGCCAGTCCCTCGGCGACCGGACAGGCATGGATATGCAGCCAGATATCGGGGTCGGACAGGTGCATCTCGAACCGCTTGGGCTGGCCGGTGCCGATCGCCGCCTTCAGGCGCTGGGCCAGGTCGCTCTTGCGATATTCGGCGAAGCGATCCCAGACCGCATCGCCGACCGCCGCCGCGCGGAACGGGCGAAAGAATTTCGACGCCCGCGCATTCAGATAGGTGATCCGCCAGTCGCGATCGATGACGACCACGCAATCGGTCGTGCTTTCCAGCACGTTGCGGGTAAAGGCCGCGCTTTCGCTCAGCGCCTGCTCGGCCATGACGCGATCATGGATATCCTCGATCGTCCCGTACCAGCGATAGATCGAACCATCCTCCCCCAGACGCGGGGCGGAGCGGGTGTTGAACCAGCGATAGGCCCCGTCCTGCATCCGCACGCGCGCATCGACCCCCGTCGAGGCTCCGGTCGACAAGGCCCGCTGCCACGCTGCCGCGATGACGGGCAGGTCGTCGGGGTGAACGGCGCTGGTCCAGCCCTCGCCCAATATCTGTTCGGCCGTGCGCCCGGTCAGGGTCAGCCAGCGCGGGTCCACCTCGCGGATGCTGCCGTTCGGATCGGCGGTCCAGGGCATCTGGCGGCTCAACATGCGGGCATGCGCGCCATGATCCGCCAGTTCGTGCAGTTCCCGCCGCGTCTCGGCCAGCTGATCGCGGAGCCGGGCGGTGGTCGCGGCGCTCTCCGCCTCGCGCTGCCACAGGGCCGCCGCGTCCGCCGCCAGCCGTTCGAGCAGCGCCGACGACCGCGCGTCCCAACGCCGTGGCCCCCGGTCGCCGAGCGCCAGCACCCCCGCGCATCCGCCATCCGCGCGCATCAGCGGTGCCGCAGCCCGAAAGGCCGTGGTGCCGTCATCTTCCTGCACTCCGACCGCCCTCGCCGCGCGACGACGCATCACCTCGTCGTGCAGAATGCGATCGTCATCCCGATCCTCGCCCCGCGATCCCGCGACGAGGCGATACTCGCCCCCCTCTTCCAGCAGGACAGAGGCATGGGGCATGGCGAAAAGCTGCCGGGCCAGCGCGCAGAAGCGGGAAAGCGCCGTGCCGCCGTCCACGTCCGATCCGTCCATAGAGCATGCAGCCAAGAGGCGATCCTGGTTCCAAGAAAAGCGGGAGAAAGGGTCAGGTCCGCCCGAGGCCGAGCGCGACGGCCGCCTCCATAAACTATGTTAACGCAGAATGCCGCATCGCCATTTGCGGCCGAAAGGGCCGGTTTGTCCCACTCGGGGGCAGGCCGCCCGCCATTCGGGCTTAGTGGTGGGCTGCCACCACCTGCGCCACGTCATTGGCCGCGGCCGGTCCGGCGGCCACGCGCAGGGGATCGGCCACCAGTCCGGGTGCGGGGCGGCCATAGAGGAACCCCTGCCCCAGCTGACACCCCAGATCGCGCAGGCACAGTGCCTGCGCCTCGCTCTCGATCCCTTCGGCGACGACGACCTTGCCCAGGCCGGTGCCCATGCCGACGATCGCCCGGACGATCGCCATCGTCCCCCCCTCGGACTGCTCGATACTCGACACGAAGGAGCAGTCGATCTTGATCCGGTCCACCGGCAACCGGCGGAGATGCACCAGCGAGGCATAGCCGGTGCCGAAATCGTCGAGCGCGATCGTCACGCCCGCATCGTGCAGGATACGGAGATTGGCCAATATCGTGTCCGCCGTCCGGTCGAGCATCACCCCCTCGGTCACCTCGACGCACAGCCGCGACGCCGCGATACCGTGATGCGCGAGCCGGTCGAGGACATTGCGCGCCGAGCGCGGGCCCGAAAGCTGGGCCGAGGTGAAGTTCACGCTCAGCACGCCCATCCGCTCGCCATGCTCGCGCAGCTGGAGCAACGCGAGTTCGAGGACATGTTCCTGGATGCGCAGGCCGATCCGCTCCGCCACCAGCACATCGGCGAAGCGGTCGGGCGCCATCAGGCCGTAACGCGGATGGTTCCAGCGGAGCAGCGCCTCATAGCCGCAGACCCGCGTGGTCTCCAACGAGACAATCGGCTGGAGGTAGAGTTGGAACTCGCCGCGCTGGAGCGCGGCCTCGACATCGCTGGTGAATTCCAGCTGCAGGTCGCGCAGGCTGCGCTGCAAGGGGTCGAACCGGATATAGCGCGCGCGCCCGAGCCGCTTGGCGGTATAGAGCGCCAGATCGGCATTCTGATACAGCATGTCGAGCGCGTCGGCATCGTCCGGATAGCGCGCCGCGCCGATGCTGAGCGACAGGGTGCAATTGCTGTCGGTCGGGTGCCAGCGGTCGCCCTGGACGGTCATGATCGCCTCGGACAGCGCGGTTTCCGCCTCGACCGATCCGGGGCACAATATGGCGAATTCGTCGCCGCCGATCCGCGCCACCCGGACATCGGGCAACAGCCGGGTGGCCTGGGACAGGGCCGAGCCGACGCTGAGCAGCAGGGCATCGCCGCTGGCATGGCCCAGCCGGTCGTTGACGTCCTTCAGATAATCGACGTCGATCAGGAAAAGGCTGAACGGGACATGGCCCTTGATGAGGTCGTTGGCGTGCTGCTGGAAGGCGGCGCGGTTGCCCAGCGCGGTCAGGAAGTCGGTATGCGCGGCGATCCGCAGCGTCTTGGTCTCCGCCATGTCGACCTCGCGGCGCTGGCGCGCGAGTTCGAGCTGGTGGCGGATCAGGCGGAACCGGTCGGCGATCGCCAGCGACAGGACCAGCGCCTCGAAGGCCAGCGCGGCGAAGGTCGCCAGGTCGACCAGATCATTTTGCGGCGCGAAGCCCAGATTGCGCGCAAGACGCAAGAGGAACAGGCAGATGACCGGCCCCCAGCCGATCATGTAGAACCAGATGACCCGGCTGCCACGCCGCACCGCGATGCCGCAGGACAGCGCGATGATCGCCGAGGTTCCCGCGATGACATAGTTGAGCAGGCGGTCGGTGAGGATGACCGGAAACCACATGTCCGCCGCCGCCACGAAGCCCATGACCGCCCCCGCCACGGCCAGCAGGCGCCCCGCCCGGACGAAGCCGCGCGGCAATATCCCCTCCTCGATCACCGAGAAGAAGAACATGTTGCACGCCGCCACCATCAGGCCGACCAGCACATAATCCAGTCGGAACGCCACCGGGCCGACCAGCTGCGGCACCACAAAGGCCGCCGCATTGGTCCAGACCAGCCCATAAGCGAGCGAGACGGAGACCCAGAGCAGATACCAGCGCTGAAACGCCAGACGCCGCCCGGTATGGATGACGAGATTGTAGAGAAAGGCCGAGAGCAGCGTGCCGGTGAAGAGCCCGATCAGCAGCAGCCACTTCACCTCGCCCGTGGTCAGGGCCGAACCCGGCATCGCCACGACCTTGCGCATCAGCGACAGGTCGTCGATCCGCCGAAAGCCCAGATACAGGCCGCGAATGTCACGACCGGGCACCGTCATCGGGAATTTTAGCAGCCCACCCGGCGCCCAGTTGCCCCCCAGCTCGGAGGACGACCAGCTCCGGCGCGTCATGCCCCGGTCGGTCACGGTCATCACGGCGATGCGGTCGAACCGCACCTGGTCGACCAGCAGGCTCCACGGCGAGGCCAGCCCCCCAAGATGCGACGGGTCCAGCCGCAGCCACAGCCACCGGTCGCTGTCGGTCGGGGCATCGGCGCCGCAACGATAGGCCGCGGCGGCGATCGCGGCATCGCCCGCCATGTCCGGCAGCGCCGCGCTACACACCGAGCGATGGAGATCGACGCCGGCGGCCGACGCAATTCCCGGCGCAAGGCCAATCAGGACGGCCAGCATGACCAGCCGCAGCGCTTTGAACATGGACAGCAATTTTTGCGGCCCCCACCGCCGATCGATAACGAACCGTCATTAAATTGGACATCTTAACAAAGATGAAAGCGCGTCCTATCACGCGGCGTGCCAGGGTTGCTAGGCCGGATTGCCCGAAGAAAACTGGGACATACCGGGTGACCTTGCCCCATGGCGAGACTATCAGGCGCCCTGCGACGCGGCCGAGGACGGGCTGAGGCTGCTCGGCCATAACATGCCGCCCGAGACGGGCGAAGGACAGGACCAGACGTAATGACGACGACCACCGCGCTTCGCCCCGAGGCGCACTTGCGCACCGACTGGACCCGCGCCGAGATCGCCGCGCTGTTCGACCTGCCCTTCCCCGAACTGCTGTTCCGTGCCGCCGAGGTGCACCGCGCGCATCATGCCGCCGACGAGGTGCAGCTGTGCACTTTGTGCTCGATCAAGACCGGCGGCTGCCCCGAGGATTGCGGATACTGCTCGCAGAGCGCCTCGGCGGAGAGCGATGTGAAGGCGGAAAAGCTGATGGACGTGCAGGCGGTGCTGGCGGCCGCGGCCGAGGCCAAGGCTACGGGGTCGCAGCGTTTCTGCATGGGCGCTGCCTGGCGGAGCCCGAAGGAGCGCGACATGGACAAGGTCGTCGCCATGGTCGAGGGCGTGAAGGCGATGGGGCTGGAGACCTGCATGACGCTGGGCATGCTCGACGCCTCCCAAGCGCAGCGGCTGGCCGAGGCGGGCCTCGACTATTACAACCATAACATTGACACTTCGCCGGAAAACTACGCCAACGTCATTACGACGCGCTGCTTCGAGGACCGGCTGGAGACGCTGTCGAACGTGCGCGAGGCGGGCATTTCGGTGTGCTGCGGCGGCATCCTCGGCATGGGCGAAACCAGGCAGGACCGCGTAGGCTTCGTCCATGCGCTCGCGACCCTGCCGCGCCATCCCGAAAGCGTGCCGGTCAATGCGCTGGTCCCGGTCAAGGGCACGGTGCTGGGCGACATGCTCGCCGACACGCCGCTGGCGCGGATCGATGACATCGAGTTCGTCCGCACGGTCGCGGTCGCGCGCATCACCATGCCGATGAGCATGGTCCGCCTGTCGGCGGGGCGCGAGAGCATGTCGGCGGCGACGCAGGCTTTGTGCTTCCTGGCGGGGGCGAACTCGATCTTCACCGGCGACAAGCTGCTGACCGCGGGCAATGCGGGCGACGATGCCGATGCGGCGCTCTTCGCCAAGCTGGGCCTGAAGCCGATGGAAGGCGCAGAACCGATGCGGGTCGCGGCGGAATAATCCTCGAGCCCCCGGCGCAGGTCGGGGGCCACCGCCGCTCACCCCTGACGCAATGCCCAGGCCGGAGTCGCGCGACTGGCGCGCAAGGCCTGTCCCAGCACCGTCGCCACGGCGATGACGATCGCCCCCAGGCTGGGCGCGACGAAATGGAGCGGCGACAATGCGATCCGGTCGCCGAACCCCGCCAGCCACAGGCGCAGCGCCACATAGGCCAGCGGCCAGGCCAGCAGGTTCGCGATCAGGATCGGCCGCACGAAGCGGAGCAGCAGCAACCGCACGATATCCGCCGACGACGCGCCCAGGGTCTTGCGGATACCGATCTCCCGCACCCGCCGCGCGGTGTCGAACGAGGCAAGGCCCCATAGGCCGACACAGGCGATCAGAACCGACATGGCCGCCCCGATCGCGAACAGGCGGGCCGCCTGATCGTCGCTCGTGTAGAATTCCGCCAGCCGCTGGTCGGCGGTCCGCGCGTCCAGCGGTATCTGGGGCGCCAGCCGACGCCAGGTCGCCCGCACCCGCGCCAGCATGACCGACGCGTCCCCGGTGTAGCGGATGGCCGCGATCGCATTCGGCGGCCCGTCGCGGTGATATTGATAGAAGGTGACCATGTCGGGCGCGCGGGGCGAGCCGAAGCGCAGCTGGTCGATCACTCCGATGATCGTCCGGGGGTTGCTGCGCCCGACCGTCTTGCCGATCGCCTCCGCCGGGCTGCGGAAACCCAGCGCGCGTGCGGCGGTCCGGTTGATGACGACGTTGCGTCCGTCCTTCCACCGGGTCCAGTCGCTGGCGTCATCGGCGCGGTGAGCATCGTCGAAGACGCGCCCGGCGAGCAATATGGGGGCATAGGTCCGGAAGAAATCGGGCCCGACGATCAGATTGCCGATCGTCAGCGGCGCTCGCCCCGGCAGGTCGAGCATGTCCACATTCTCCGATCCGCCCCCCGGCGCCGAGGAAGCGGCCCCGACCGAGACGACACCGGGCAGGCGGCGAAAGGCGGCCAGGATCGGGCGTGCCTGGTCGGGGAAGATGCGCTTGTCGGCGAGCGAGGGAATGAGCATCAGCCCCTCGCGCCGAAAGCCCAGATCGGATCGCCGCACATGCAGCGTCTGCGCGACCAGGACCGTCGTGGCGATCAGGAAGGCGATGGCGAGCCCGAACTGGATCACGACCAACGCTTCACGACCGCGCATCCCCGCCCGCCCGCCCCCCGGCGCATGCGCGGAGGCCAGGACCGCCGCCGCCGGGAAGCGCGACAGGACCATCGCCGGATAGACGCCCGCCATCACCCCGACGGCCAGCGCCATGCCCGCCAGGATTGGCAGGGCCAGCGCATAGGGAAAGGCCAGCGACAATCCGCCCGCCGCGTTGACCAGCGGCAGGCTCAGCTCGGCCAGAATCATGCCCGCCAGCGTCGCGACCGCCGCCATCGCCACCGCCTCGCCCAGGAACTGGCGGATCAGCCGGGCGCGATCCGCCCCCAGCACCTTGCGCATCGCCACTTCGCGCGCCCGAAGCCCCGCCTGCGCGGTCGCCAGATTCACATGGTTGATGATCGCGATCAGCAGGGTCAGCAGCCCGACCAGCCCCAGCGTCACCACGGTCAGCTTGCGCGCGCCGACCTCCGCGCCGCCCGGCGGCTCGAGATGGAAGCGCGCGATGGGCAGCAGCGGCAGGGAAATCACCTTGGCGGGATCGGGGCCCAGATCCTGTCCGGCATGGCGCCGGATGAAGGCGGGCATCCGCGCCTCGAACGCGCGCGCGGTCGCGGCATCGGGAAAGCGCAGATAGGTCATCGCATCGACCGTGCCCCATTTGTACCAATCCCACCGCGCGGGCGGCGGCTTGCGCGGCATCGGAATCAGGATCGAGATTTGCAGGTCGCTGTTCCGGGGCAGATCCTCGAAGATCCCTGCGACCCGATAGCTTTCGGGCGTATCGACCGCGATGGTCAGGCTCTGTCCGATGGGGTCGGCAGCCCCGAATAGCCTGCGCGCCTCGGTCCGGCTGAGCAGCGCGCCGGACGGGTCCGCCAGCGCGCGCCGCCCGTCGCCGCGCAGCATCGGCAGGTCGAAGACATCGAAGAAGCTCGGATCCACCTGCGCGACATCGGCGACGATCGCATCGCCCTGTCGCACGATGCTGCCCCCCTGCTTGCCGCCCCGGATGCGCGTGCCGACCAGCGCCGGAAAATCCTGCCGCATCTGTTCGAACAGGCCCGCCATCGTCATCGGATAGGCGCCATTGAACGGACTGCCGGGCAGATGCAGTTCGGTCCGGACGAGATAGATATGCCGATGATCGGGAATCCATCGCTCGAAGCTGCATTCGAAACGGACATAGAGCCCCAATACCAGGAACACCGCGATCCCGATCGCCAGCCCGCCGATGTTGAGCAGGGCGTGCCCCATATGGCGGGTCGTCGCCCGGTAGAGCGCGGTCAGGGCCAAGCTGTTCATCGACGCCTCTCCGTCCGAAACCCGATCCTTTCGCGGGCCGGGCGTGCCCTGTCGCCGCCCCTTGCACGTCCAGGATGATCGGTCATCATGGATGGAGTGTCACTGTCCAGCGCCGGAAACGCCAACCCCTTATGAACAAAGACTTCTCCTGTCCGGCGCCGACCCATGGCCAAACAGGACGGAACATTATGTCCGCCGACGGACAGTCGCCCGACCTGTCAAGCCCATGGACGATATTGCTGGTCGAGGACGATCCGGTCGTGGCACGGGCGACCGATATCCTGTTTCGGCTGGCCGGGCACCGGCTGGACATCGCGGCCGATCCCCAGGCGGCCTATTCGCTGCTCGCGCGGCGTCGTTATGACGCGATCCTGCTTGACATGAACTTCACCGCCGGTCGGACGAACGGTGAGGAAGGCCTGTCCTGCATCGCGCGGATCATGGCCGAGGACCCCGATGCGCGGATCATCGTCATCACCGCGCATAGCGGCATCCGGATCGCGGTCGCCGCGATGCAGGCGGGCGCGCGCGACTTCCTGATGAAACCATGGCGCAAGGACGATCTGCTCGCGAAGTGCACGGCCGCGATCGGCGCGCGCGGTCCGACCGCAAGCCCGTCCGGGGATCGATCGGGTGGCGGCCTCATGCTGCTGGGCAATTCGGTTGCCATGGAAAGCATGCGCGCGACGATCCGGCGGGTCGGGCCGACCGTCGCCAATATCTGTGTCACCGGCCGATCCGGATCGGGCCGCACCCTGGCGGCCTTGGCGGTCCATGCCGCGTCGCGCGAGGCGGACCGCCCGCCGCTGCGGATCGACCTTCGCGATCCGGACCAATGGCCGTCGCTCGACGGCGCGCACGGCACCCTCCTCCTGCGCCACCCGGACCGGCTGGACGCGGTGGCCCAGGCGCGGCTGCTCGACCGGCTGCCGCCCGGATCGCGGTGTATCAGCGTGGCGGACGGGCTGGGATCACTGACCCCTGCGCTGCACCGGCGCCTTTGCACCCTGGAGATCGCGGTGCCGCCGCTCCATGCGCGGCGGGACGATGCGGTGGTCCTGGCGCGTCATTTCGCCCAGGTCGCGGCAGAGGCCTATGGTCATGCCTCGGTCCGGCTGACGCCCGCCGCCGAATCGGTCTTGGCCGCGACCGACTGGCCCGACGAGGTGCGCGGGCTGGCGGCGGCGGTCGAGCGCGCGGTCCTGCTGTCCGATGACGGGGTGATCGACGCAGCCGCGCTCCGCCCCGTCGGCCCCCTTTCGTTGTCGGTCGCGACCGACGCGGCGCCTGCCTTCCGCCTGGAGGATGCCGAACGATCGATGATCGAGGCCGCGTTGAAGGAGCATCGGCACAATATCTCGCGCGCGGCCTCGGCCCTGGGGATCAGCCGGGGCACGCTCTACCGACGCATGGCGCAGCATGGTCTCTAGCGCCGGGCGATCGGCGATCGCGACGGCGCTGTCCCTCGCCATGGCGGGGGCGGCGGCGGGTCTGGCATGGGCGCATGGGTTGTGGCTGGCCATGGCCGGCGCGTTGCTCGCCATCGCATGGCTGACGCTGCGCAGCCTGCTGGCGACCGGGCGCCCCGCCATCGCCGCACCGCCGACCGCGAGCGAGACGGATCGCGAGGCCCTGGTCCATGGCGCATTGCTCGACGCCTCCCCTACCCCCTTGCTGCTGGTCGATGGAGGGGGTGCCCGCGCGCTCAATCGCGCCGCACGCCGCCTGTTCGATACCGATGACCGTATCCTGCCGCCCCCGCCGCCCCTGTTCGATCGCGAGGCCACGCATCTCCGCCATGCCGGGCGAAGCTGGCGCGCCGACCGTGTCGAGCTTGGCACGAGATCCGTCGTCGCGCTGGTCGATGTCGAGAGCGAGGAGCGGACGGCGGAGGCGCGTGCCGGGGCCGAGATGATCCAGGTGCTGGGCCATGAGCTGCTCAACGGCCTGGTGCCGATCGTCTCGCTCGCCGAATGCGGGCTCGCCGCGATCGAGGCGAAGCGCGACGAGCGCCATCTCCTGCCGGAAATCCTGACGACCCTCGCGCGCCATGCCGAGGGGTTGCAGCGCTTTGCCGAGACCTATCGGTCGCTTGCCCGCCTGCCCCCGCCGGTCAAGCAACCGGTCCTCCTGAACGACCTGATCGAGGATCTGGCGCGGCTCTTCGCCAGCCGCTGGCCCGACGCGGTCCTAAGGATCGCGATCCCTGTACCCCGAACCGGAATGGTCGACCGCGACCAGCTTGCCCAGGCGATCTGGGCGCTGCTGCAAAACGCCGTGGAGGCGGTGGACGCCGACAGGGCGACGGTGACCGTGTCGGTGAGCGGACAGGACGGGCTGATCGCCATCGACGTCACCGACAATGGGCGAGGCATTCCCCCCGACCAGGCCACCGCCATCTTCCGCCCCTTTGCCACGACCAAGACCCATGGCACCGGCATCGGCCTCAGCCTCGCGCGCCGGATCGCCCAGGCGCATGGCGGATCGCTCGACCTTCTGGCCCTGACACCCGCCACCTTCCGCCTGCGAGTGCCAGGTGCGTAACCCCTACTGGCTCAGGCCGGGTCGGGTGATGTCCGATAAGGAATATTCGCCGCGTTACGTCTCGCGAATATCGGGAAAGCTGTAAGCCGATGGTTCGTCCTCCGCCGTCCCGGTCGCGAACACCGCGACGTCGTCCTGCATCACCTCCAGCCGCGCCCAACGGTCCCACCCGATATGGATGAAGTCGGGCGGGCCGAAGACACGCACGGCGCGGACATATTCCTCACCGCGAAAGCCGACGAAGTGAAGCGCCATCGGCCGGGCTCAGGCGCCCTCGCGCCGTGCACCGGCGATCATGCGGCGTGCGATCGCGCGCACCGCCGCATCATCCTTGTCCACGCCGTCCGCCGGATCGCCGAGATGGTCGAGGCTGTCCTCCAGGAAATCGAGCAGGCCGGGATGCTGTCGCTCGACATATTCCATCGTCTTGAACAGCAGATGTTCGGTCGCGATCTCGCGACGGCGGGTCTCGGTGGCAATATCGGTCATCCTGTCCTCCTGTCGGTCAGCGGTTCGGGCGGGCGAAGAGGCGGGACACGCCGAACCCGGCCAGCGCGCCGATGCCCGCAAGACCACCGCCGACGCCCAGCTTGAGCAGATCGCGCTGCCGCGACGTGAAGAACTCGCGTCGATGGTCGATCGCTCGATCGGTCGAGTCGCCGTCGATCCGCGCAGGACCGGCGACCGGCTGGTCGAGATTGCCCGGCTTGTTGCTGGCCGGGGCGCCCAACTGGTCCTTGGCAAAGCTGCTTGCCTGCCGATCGGCGAAACCGGGGGCCAGCGACTGGGCGATCGCCATCTGGATGGTCGATCGGCCGACCCAAATCTCCCGCTCCGGCCTGTCGATCGCCGACAGGATCGCCGCTGCACAGACACGCGGATCGAACAGCGGATCGGGCAGCACCTGCTCGCGCCCGGTATGATTGCGCGCCCAGCCGGGCTGCGGCGTGTTGACGGCGGGCAGATAGACGACGGTCAGCGTCACCGGCACCTTGTCGGCGATCAGCTCGGCGCGCAGCGCGTCGGTGAAGCCCGACACGGCGAACTTGGCCGCGCAATAGGCGGCCTGAAGCGGCACCGCCCGGATGCCGAGCCCCGACGAAACCTGAATGATGGCCCCGCACCGACGCGGTTTCATGTGCCGCAGCGCGGCCAGCGAGCCATAGACCTGACTGAGATAGGTGGTCGCGGTGACGCGCTGATATTCCTCCGCACTGATCCGGTCGGCAGGCGCGACAACCGTCGACATCGCATTGTTGACCCAGGCTTCGATGGGCCCCAACTCCCGCTCGATCCGGTCCGACGCCGCATCGACCGCCGCCGCGTCGGCAACATCCGCGCTGATCGCAAGAACCCCGCCGCCATGCTTGACGAGCATAGCGCGCGCCTCCTCCCGCCATGCATGATGGTCAAACGTACCACCACACTGCGGGATCAAACAACCGCCGGGTTCGTCGGAGGCCCCAATTCCTGAGAGGAAGGGGCTATGACGAGCAAGACGACGAACAAGTTTTCGCCTGAGGTGCGCGCGCGTGCGGTGCGGATGGTGCTGGACCATGAGAAGGATCACGCGTCGCGTTGGGCCGCAGTGGTGTCGATCGCGGCGAAGATCGGGTGCGCGGGACAGACGCTGCACGAGTGGGTGAAAAAGGCCGAGGTCGACAGCGGCATGCGCGCCGGGGTGCCGAGCGATGTCGCCGACCGAATGAAGGCGCTGGAGCGAGAGAACCGCGAACTGCGCCAAGCCAACGAGATCCTACGCAAGGCGTCGGCGTATTTTGCGATGGCGGAGCTCGACCGCCGAGCGAGGTGTACGGGGTCGAGCCGATCTGCCGGGTCCTGCCGATCGCCCCATCCACCTACCATGCCCATGTAGCGAGCAGGATTGAGCCGACCAGAAGGTCGGCTCGGGCTCAGCGTGACGATGCGCTTGGGCCGGAGGTGCGCCGCGTGTTCGAGCTGAACTTTCGCGTCTACGGCGTGCGCAAGGTCTGGCGGCAGCTGCGGCGCGAAGGGTTCGACGTCGCCCGCTGCACCGTTGCCCGCCTGATGCGGGCGATGGGGCTGGCCGGCGTGATCCGCGGCAAGCCGGTCCGCACCACCGTCAGCGACCGGACGGCGCCATGCCCGCTAGACCGGGTCAACCGGCAGTTCCGTGCACCGGCGCCGAACATGCTCTGGGTGTCGGACTTCACCTACGTCGCGACTTGGGCGGGCTTTGTCTACGTCGCCTTCGTCATCGACACCTACGCTCGCCGGATCGTTGGCTGGCGCGCCAGCCGGAGCGCACATGCCGGCTTCGTCCTGGATGCGCTCGAGCAGGCGCTACATGACCGACGACCGATGCGGGGTGGCGGCCTCGTCCACCATTCCGACCGCGGTAGCCAGTACGTGTCCATCAAGTACACCGAGCGCCTGGCCGAAGCTGGCATCGAGCCGTCGGTCGGAAGCGTGGGCGACAGCTACGACAACGCTTTGGCGGAAACCATCAACGGCCTCTACAAGGCCGAGGTGATCCACCGCTGCGGCCCTTGGCGCAGCTTCGAGGCGGTCAAGTACGCCACGCTGGAATGGGTGGACTGGTTCAATCATCGCCGGCTTCTCGAGCCTATCAACAACATTCCGCCCGCCGAGGCCGAAGAGCAATACTATGCTGCTGCGGACATCATCCCTATGGCGGCGTGACTCACATCCAACGGCCTCCGGCAAACCCGGCTCAGTTCAATCGGCTCTAGAACAAAGACCATGAAGGCGATCTGCTCGATCACCAGCGGGGTTTCAACTAAAGATTGTAAAAGCGGTGGAAAGTAGTGTGTCTGGATCCAGACGTTATGGATCACATCCGTTACAATGATGCCAACCGTCAGCCCGATGCCGACGTTAAATGGTCAGCCCCCGATCGAGCGCGCTTTTTCCTCAGGGCAGGCATGCCCGCCTTGAGAAAAAAAGAGCCGGTTTTCTTCTAGGCATCGTGGACAAAGGGTAGCCAGAGCAGGACTGAGGCGAGGCTAACGAAGCCGATGTAGGACTGGGTGGTTTTGTCGTAGCGTGTGGCGACACGTCGCCAGTTCTTGAGCTTGTTGAACAAG
>Ga0308172_1000392_pt1 | contig 58651 bp, 48 predicted proteins | sample PhyGR2_FD_202134 | JGI IMG/M metagenome (GOLD analysis project Ga0308172, IMG submission 202134) | Phyllosphere microbial communities from UC Gill Tract Community Farm, Albany, California, United States - DLSLSG.R2 | ecosystem: Host-associated > Plants > Phyllosphere > Unclassified | place: USA... | reverse complement strand
AGTGCTCGCGGCTGTCCTTGTACTTGTGGGGCGACCGGATGACGCACACGACGTTCTTCTCGGTCGGCAGGGGAACCGGGCCCACCACGGTGGCGCCGGCACGGGTCACGGTGTCGACGATCTTGCGCGCCGACGAGTCGAGCCCGGCGTGGTCGTACGACTTCAGGCGAATGCGGATCTTCTGTCCCGCCATTGTCTGCTCTCTCTCTTTCTCGCGTCTTACCCGACCTGGGGCATTGGACGCACGGTGGTGCTGACGCACCCTGGCACTTCCCCTCGCTCACGCGAGAGATGCTGCACCGCTGTTCAGCTGTCAAACCGGATGCCTCGGCATCCGGCCCGCCCCTCGTACGCACGCGCACGAATCCTGTGGAAGGAAGAGGGGGTTCGGTGTGTGTTCTGCTGCCCGCGGCCCAGGACCCTGCGCTCACGCGCCGCCTGTGCACTGCCCTGACAGTGATCCTGGCGCGCGCCGAGCGCGCACCGGAGTGTGGAACTGGACTAGTCTACGGACCCGTCGACCATGCCGCAAACCCGGGCGTGTCGCGCGCAGGTGATGCTCAGAAATCGCCCCGTCCGCGACGCGGCGCCGCCCCCGAGACGAGGACGGCGCCGCAGTTCGGCTCTGTTCAGACGTTGCCGATGTTCTTGTCGATCTTGTCGCGAACCTCGTCGACCTTGCCGTGCTGTTCCGCCGGCACGACCTTCTTGATGGCGTCGGCCGCGCCGCCGAGGATCTTGTCGCTGACCTCCTCGGCCTTCTCGCTCTTCAAGGCCTCTTCGATCTTGTCGCGGTTCTCATCGAGCAGCTTCTTGCCCTTGTTGATGATGTCGTCTACGCCCATTGCGCTTCCCCTCACTCATGCGGGCCCGCGCCGTTGCTCGCCCGGTCCGGACCAGTCTGACGCAGAACCTTTGAGCATGGAAGCGCTCCAAGCGGCAGCGCAGTCGGGATGGGGAGTCAGATGACGTCGATCGTCTGACTGATCGCGTCGAAGTACTGCGCGGTTGCCCGTGCGGTCACCGATGCTGTGGGCAGGCTGTTGCCCGTGGTCGGACGCAGCACCACGTAGGGGGCGGGAATCCGGTTCGTGGCACCGTTGAGGAACGGTCCCGCGTACGTGAACGAGATCGACCCCGAGGTGCCGGCAGCCGTCGAGCCCCCGACCTGCGTCCATCCGCGGAGATTCTGCAGGACCGGAGTGTACGAGGCGGATGCGCTCCACGACACCGTGATCGTCGGCGTGGACGCCTGGTAGGTGCCATCCGGGTACTCGTCACCATTGCTGTCGAAGATGTAGAACCCGAACCCCGCCGCTGTCTGGTTGACGCGGACCTCATTCGGGTTGCCACCACGGTACGTGCCGATCGACACGCCGCCGTCAAGCTCCGCGTTGGAGCCCGGTCCGACGGGCTGCGGACCCGTGCTGGCGGAGGCCAGCGGCGCGGCGACGGCGACGGCGACGACCGGCGCCGCCCACGCGGCGGCCTTGATGACGGAACGGCGGCTGATGGAGCCGTTACCGTTCTCGGAGAATTGGGTGCTCATGGTCCCCCCCTCGGGTTGGTGAGTGCCCGGCTTCGGGTATGACGGCCGGGGTTGTGCTCTCCGGCGATACTCACCGCTCAGACACGCGAGGACCGGACGGGACGACGAAACAGGCGCGTCAGGTGTGACTTGTGGCGCGCGCGGTGCGAAGCACCCTCCGCGCGGCGGAGCGCACCGCACTCGGCGAGAGTCGACCCTCGGCCGCGAACGCCCGTGCCAGGCTCGAGCCGTTCGACAATCCACAGGCCTGCGCGACACGGTCGATGGTGAGCGAATCGTAGACAGGGTCCTCGAGGAGCGAGACTGCGTGCTGCACCCGCGCCTGCCGGATCCTGCCCTCCATCGTCGTTCCGCGCGCGGAGAACTGCCGCTGCAGGCTGCGCAGCGACGTACGGACCTCGCTCGCGACCGCGGCGGGGGTGAGGTCCGGATCGCCCAACCGCGCGGTGATCATCGACAGCGCGGCCGCGTACGTCTGCTCCGGCGCGCCCGAGGGCCGGTGTTTCAGAGAGGCGACGACGACGCCCGCCACCATCTCGTGAAGGAGACGTTCGGTGTAGTAGGTGGTGAGACCACTCTGCCGGTCGCCCGCCGTCGCGCAGACCCAGGCGAAGGCGAGGAAGGGCCAGAAGAGCGCCGACTGGGTGTCCAGCGGGAGCACCGTCAGGTCCTCCACCCCCACCCCTCTCAGCAGTTCCGCGGGAAGAGCGAGGGACAGGCTGGCGCGAGACGGCAGCAGCGCGGGGAGCGCAGCAGGGTCGGTGACGACGAAGGCTACGCACTCACGGCGCTGCAGCACACCCGGGTGGGGGGATGGCGGCTGGTCGAGAGAGACCAGCAGCGACACCTCGCCGTCTGACGCACGGTACACCGGCGCCACGGGGTGAGTACTCACTCGGGCGCACAGACGCACGCTTCCGAAGGCCACCTCTTCGGAGGCGACCTCGAGACGAGGAATCGACAATCGACGGCACCGTTCGCCAGCGGACTTCACGGCGGGGGTTCGGGTCACCCCGCCGTGACGTCGGCTTCGGGTCGCCGACGATGCTCATATGAAAGCCGATGGCCGCGACGAGCGGAGTTGTTTCACCCCCGCAGTCACCCCGCACCTCTCCTCTCCCAAGAGCTGGTCGATAGCGAAGGCTGAGCGAACGCGGCGCATTGAGACGCGCATCCAGAGATTCAGGCGAACCGTGTGCTTCGCTGCGCTGACGATCGCCGCCTGGGAGCAGGGGCACGCTGAGAAGGTCGAGGAACTCGCGTGACTACCGGGACTCACCCGGGCCGACGCCGCGAGCGTCGTAGTGGCGGTTCCACCGCCGAAGAACCACCCCGCTCCGACGTCAACTGGGCATCGGAAGCCCCTACAGCTTCCGCCACCAGCGCATCGTCATCATCCGGCGCGCTCTGGTACGAGCCCGTGTAACGGTAGTCGTGGTACGAGCCGCCCGATTTCGGCACCCGGTTGAGCACGACACCCAAAGCCCGCCCCCCCACCCGTTCGAGCGTGGAGATGGCCTTCCTCAGCATCTCGATCGTCGTCCTTCCTACGCCCACAACGATGATCGCGCCGTCAGCGGAATGCGTCAGCACCGCGGCGTCGGTCACGGGCAGGAGCGGAGGAGCATCGACGATCACCGTAGAGTCGATCGCTAGCCGTCTCATCAGCTCCCGCATGCGATCGGATCCGAGGACCTCGCTGGGGTTCGGGGGCGTGCGGCCCGCTGCCAGAATTCGCAGGTTGGGGGTACCACCGTACGACTGCACGACATCGTCGAACTCAGCGCGCCCGGACAGCACGTCGGTCAGACCCGCCCCCTCCACGAGGCCGAACACGGATGCGACCATTGGTCGGCGGAGGTCGCCATCGATCAGAACGACATTCTGCCCCGCCGCCGCCATGACCAACGCGAGGTTGCCGCTGATCGTTGATTTCCCGTCCCCCGGGAGAGGACTCGTCACGACGATCACACGCGGGGGGTGATCGACGTCCATGAACTGGATATTGGTTCGCAACTCGCGGACGGCCTCGGAAACTGCGAAGAGACGGCCATCGCGCGCGCTCGTCGTGGAGACCAATCGGGACGTGTTGGAGAACGTCTTCTCGACCGGAACTGTTCCGACGACGGACACACCCGTCTCCCGTTCGACCAGATCAGCGCTCCGGATCCGCCGGTCCAGGGTGTAGCGAGCAATTGCATACGCGAGTCCTGCGGCGATGCCCAATGCGCCGCCCAGAAGCAACGCGAGCTGCGTGTTGGGCGACGAGGGCGAAGTCGGCAGCCGAGCCGTGTCGCCCGGGACAAGGCGAACCGACGCCACCCCAGTCCCGCCACCCGTCTCCAAGGACTCGATCTCGTCTGACATGCCTTCCAGCCACGCCTCCGCGAGGTCACGGGCGCTCTCAGGGCTCCCGGCCGACGCATCGACTCGGATGGTGACGGTCCCCGGCACGTTGGACACCTTGACCCGACGCACGAGAGTCTCCGGCGACTCAGACAGACTCAGCTTCTCGATCGCGTGTTCAGCGACCGAACGCCACGATCCGATGTCGACGTAGGACACAACCTTCGCGAGGGCGAGGTTATTCGCCAGGAGCGCGCTACCGGAGTCAGATGAACCACCTCCTTCGCCGGTCCCGGCAACATAGCCGCTGGCATCAGCGTTGTAAACGCGAGGCTGGAGGAATGCCCACCCCGCGGCGGTCAGAACCCCGACCAAGCCCAGCACCAGGATGCTCACCCAATGCGCGCGAAGGATTCGCAATGCTGTCTGCAGTTCCACGCTCGACTCCCGGCGATCTGATTTTCGCGCAATCATATCGGTTGGCGACCGCCAGAATTTCGCCACGTGCTCGTGTGCGACCAAGACGAGACCGACATGATCTCGACGACGTGGAGCGCACGCGAGTGGCGGCCGCCTCGCACCACGCCACGTCGGTTCCTGGACGCACCTTCGCAATATCGCGGCCCACCCACCCGGGCCGACCCTCCGAGATAGGACCTCGACCCCGCAAGCGATTGCGCAGATGCTCTCGCCGGAGGCCACGGACCCGCGTCGATATGCTGGCCGAGCAGCGCGACAATGTGATTCACCGATGACGTGATTCACCGATGACGAGGTCAGGGGCGGGGAGTCGTGGAGATGGATCGACCGAGCAACACGTGGCACGCCATCGCGTACGGAGCCCTCGACGTGACGGGCGTCACCGGATTCGACGCCGACATCGCTGCTCTGATCGTTCCAGCGGTCGCCGGCGACGTGATCGGGCTCCGACGAAACGGCTCGGAGCTATGGCAGCGACTCGTCGGGGCGTCGCAGTTGGCGACTGCGGACGTGTCTGAGGACGAGGAGGCGATGCTGCGCGAGTTCTGCGATGCCGGGATTGCCTCGCGATTCCCCGATCACCCCGCCGCCGTCCGGAGCGTCCCCCACCCGACACTGTCTTCGCCGCTGCATGAGCTCGTCTACGCCCTCATCGCGAACGTGGCCCGCGATCGAGGCATACGGGTGATCTTCATCAAAGGCCCCGCCCTCTACCGCCAAGGAATCAGAGCACGAGAGCATTCCGGCGATGTCGATGTGTGGTGCGAGCCTGCGCGGGTGGATGAGCTTTCCGCCGCGTTGGAAGAATGGGGCTGGAAGCGAGAGCCCGATCTGTGGCGGGGGACACCCGTTTTCCACAGCGTCACCCTGACCCCGCTCGTCTGGGGGTGTGAGATCGATATTCATCGCCGCGTCCCCGGGCTGACGCTCGATGATCCGATGGCATTCGATCGATTGGCGGCACACGCCACGACCGTTGAGTATGCATCGTTCGCCGTTGCCATACCGAATTCGGCGGACCACGCGGTCCTCGCTGCTCTCAATGACGTTCGTCCCCAGATCGGTGGGGGTGCGCGGAGCGATCGCCCTTCCCTCGCTGCGGTGGAGATTCTTCGGGCAGTGGACGGATCCGTCGACAGTGCAAGGCGCCTCGGAGCCATCCCCGCACTGAGAGCGGAGTTGTCTCACATTGTTCCGAGCGCCTGGCTCGATGCGGACGTGGGAGTACCTCGAGACTGGCGGTGGAGGGAACGAAGGTCACGGGTCAGCGCGTACTTCTCAGCTACTCGCTCGCTACCGATCCGCGATCGGGTAGCCGTGATAGTGCGCCTGCTCTGGCCGGCGGACGACGTCGCGCTCGCATCCGCGCGGCGGGCGGGCGACGACGCGTCAAGCGCCGCGCGCGCGAAATGGAAGCGCCTCGGTCGTGGTCTGCGTACCTTGAAGTCGGTTCGACGGCGGGTGCGCTGACGGTCGTGTGACAGATCCGCACGTCGGAGTACCGGATCTCACGCACTGACAGTCGGCCGGGAGCGCGACAGCGAGGCTCAGCCCGGTAGCCCTGCCACGAGCGGTGCGCACGACTCGTCGATCACGACAGGAGACTCGGACGCCGTGGGGGTATGCCGCAGATCGAGGGGACCGAGCGGGCCCTCCGGCAGCTGCACGGTGTAAGAGACCGTGCGGGATTCCCCCTGCCCGACCGTCACCAATCGACTCTCCGCGACGTTGCCGTTCTCCACTCCCGCGCGTGAGAGCGAAGGGATATCGCCGTCCGCGGGGTCGATAGACGTGATCTGCGCTCCGGGCGGGGCGAAGAAGAGCGTGTCGAGCATCATCGTGGTACGGGGCAATCCCCAGGCACCATTCCGAGCACCGAGCGTGTAAGCGTTTGTGATCTCCGGGGGAATACTGTTCCGCATCGTCATGGATACGCTGACGGTTCGCGCATCGGCATTGCACGTCGCGCTCACCTCGGTCGCCAGGTGGTACTCCAACTTGCTGACGCTGTAATCGTTGAGGTAGATGCCGATCTGGGTGGAGGTCGCGTTATCCGCCCGGAGACCTCCGTCGAGGCCGATCTCGGTCGCCAGCGCCTGTGCCTGCTCGTCCGCGAACCAGAGGTTGACGCGTTGCTCCTGCGCGCCGCGGCTGAGCTGCTCGAACATCGCGAGCGGGTTCCATTCGCCGCTCGTGAGCCGAGAGAACACGGATGCTGAAACCTGCGCGAAGAACTCGTCCGACGAACGGCCACCGTCGCCGAGGTCACCGAAGCGCTGGTACGCGTCGCTCAGCACCAGCTTGACAGCGTTCTCCGCGGTGATCTGCTCACCGTCCGGGAGACCTACCGGTCCGAGGACCTCCAACATGTGCGAGAGGACGACCGGGTCGATCGAGATCACTCCATCGAAGCGAGAGCCGTCCGTACGCTCCCACAGCGCTCCGAAGAGGTTCGCCGTTGTCGGGAAGTCGGGTGTGAAGGTGTAATCCTGCGAGTAGCGAGTGAAGGTGTCAGGGTAGAGCGACAGCGTGGACTGGGGCAGGTCGACGAACGACTCCCCGGCGAGCCCTGCGGCGTAGAACGCCATTGAGTCCGCTTGCTCCTTCAATTCCATCCGACCGTTGTCAACGACGAGAATGCTCGAAGCGGCCGGGTTCCCGCCGGTAGCACGGATCTCAGCATTGTTCTGGAAGATGACGAGGTAGGTGCGCGGGCCATCAGCGCCTGCCGCGCTCAGAAGGGTGGGAAGATACTTCTCCAGGATGACCAAGGAAGGCGCGGCCTGGTCGACGATCTGAGCGACCTGATCCAGCGGTTCCGTAATGATCGGCAGAAGGCCCGACCGATCGATTCCGTCGGTAACTGATTTGGCATCCGCAAAGGCAGCCGTGATCTCCGGCAGAGCCGTCTGCGCCTGACGGAACGGCTCAAGATTGATACCCCCGCCTTCGACGGCCAGCGAGGAGAAGTCAGATGCCGTCAGGAGGGAGACAGTCGGAGGGAGCGCACGTTCCGTCAGTTCACGTGTCATGGCCGTCAGTTCCTGCACAGCGGCGGTGTTCTCACGAACAACGGGGATGGACGACGCGAGATCCCACAGGGGCCCTTCCGAGCCCGTATCGGCACGATTCGTCAGATCGAGCACTTCCCCGGAGACCTGGTTGAGGCCGTTGATGTCTCTCCCGGCAACGATTTGGGGGACGAAAGTGAGTTTGGTCTGCGCGCTCAGCAGATCAGTGCGTACGACGCCGGCCTGCTGGGCGAACGCCAGTGCGACCGCGACCACACCGAAGGCCGCCAACCCCACGACGCCGATGGTCCACCCGAGCACTCTTCCGACTGTTCGGCCCCTCCCCTTGGCAACGCCACGAGCGTTCGCCGCTCGCGCGTCTCGTCGGCGGCGTCCGGTGCCGGGTCCGCGAGCGCTGGAAAGATCGAGGTCACTCATGAGCGAGGCTGGCGCCTTCCGGCATCTGCGGTGAGACTTCAGTGGGTTCGGGCTGAGGCTCCGTCGGCTCCGGCTGCGTGGGCTCAGGCTGCGGTTGAGTCGGTTCCGGTTCCGGTTCCGGTTCCGGCTCCGTCGGTTGCGGAGCAGGCTGAGTGGGCTCGGGCTGCGGTTGCGTTGGCTCGGGTTGGGGGTCTTGCTCGCGTTCCGGTGTCCGCGAGGGGGGCTCGATGTACTCCTCGAGGCGAAGCGCCTCTACGCGCTCGTTCTCGGTGCGTAGCGCGACGACCGCAGGCCCGTAGCCCGCCATCTCCTGGAGCCCGTCGCCGCCCGCTAGCTGAGACGCCTGAACGCGCGCGGCGACATCAGCGACGGCAGAACGGAACGCGACGTCGGCGAGATCGTTCGTGTCGGATTCGATGGCGGCTGATGCCGCGATCGCGCCTCCGACGGCTCTGAGTTGACTTCGGAACCCATCGAGAGCGGCCACCAGGGCCGCACGCGCCTCTCGGATGTCGGAGAGGACCGGGGGCAGCTGTTCGCGAAGCGCCCGGACGTCATCGATGGCCTCCCCCACGTCGGCGAGGGACTTCTCATCGAGGGGCGCGCGTTGGTAGGAAGGAATGCTGAACTGCGCGGCGGTGCTGAGAGCCCGCTCGAGCGTGGATCGCGCGTCATTCGCTGAGGTCAATGTCGGTGCGTCGATGTATCCGTCCAGACCCCGCAATACATCACCACTGCGGTCCGCCAAGCTCTGCCCCTCCTCGAGCGAAGCGGCGTAGAGCTCGTCCGCGGTCGCAACGGCCTTGATGTCATTCTGAAGCTCCGCTTCGCGCTCGCGCAGGCTGACCATCGCCTCGTCCGCGGGATTCGCCGACACCCGTTGCACCGCAGCCACCGACACCGCAGACACGACGACGACGACGGCAAGAGTCGCTACGGCGATGCTGATGAAGTTCACCGCGCCCGCCCTGCGCCTGGACCCAAAAAGGGGGCGGCGTCCTGGCTTGGCGAGCTCAGGCGCCTGCCAGCCCTTCCCGTCGGTTCCCTGGTCGATGAAACGCTTCTGCCCGCGTGCGTCGACGCCACCGAACCCGAGGACCCCGGCAAGATCGACCGGCTCGGTGCGAGGAGCAGCGGCGGGGCCGCCGACGAGATCGGTCACCCGATCAAAACGGTGCTCGACGGGGGATGCTTCGGAGACCGTAGGAGCCCCCACGAGTCGCCGCAGCTCCAAAGTGTCGACGGTCCGGGACGTCGGCGCGCCCTCAACGGTCGACTCAGAGGACGAAAACAATGCCCGAAGGTCGCTCATGGCCTCTCCTCCTTCGCTTTCGGGGGCGGCATTCTTATGTCGTAGGGTGGTCAGCGGGGCGCAGTGAGGGTCAGAAACACCTCCCGCAGAATACCCGAGATACTCTCCGATCTCGGCGCGGCCCCGATTTCTTACCGGTCGGCGAATGGACGAGGCTTGGAACTGCGCGACTATCTTCGGATTCTTCACCGCAACTGGATTCTCATCCTGGCCCTGACCGTGTTGGGTGGCGCAGGCGCATTCGGCTGGTCACTCTTCCAGACGCCTACCTATGAGACCAACACTCAGCTTTACGTGTCGGTGCGGTCGGACAGCACGGGTGTGAGCGAACTCGCCCAGGGCACCACGTTCGCTCGACAGGCAGTCGTCAGCTTCACAGACGTGGTTGACAGCGCGATCGTGCTGGACCGCGTGATCAACGACCTCAACCTCGATACCACGGCTCAGGAACTCGCGAAGTCCATCGATGCGTCGTCCGCCACGAACTCGGTGATCATCTCCCTGAAGGTCACGAACACCAACGCCGAGATGGCTGCCGCGATCGCGAACTCCGTCGGACAGAATTTCGCCGACGTCGTCGTGAACCAGCTTGAGAAGCCGGACGGAGATACCGCCAGCCTCGTCCGCGTCGAAACCATCGCGCCTGCGCTCGTCCCCACCGCACCCGCCTCGCCGCACACCGCGCTCAACACCGTCGTCGGCGTTCTGCTGGGACTGCTGGCAGGTCTGGGGGTCGCTGTCCTACGCACGGTCCTCGACACCCGAATCCACTCGCTGCACGACATCGAGGACGCGACGGACTCCCCTGTCCTCGGAGGCATCGCATTCGATGCCGAGGCGAAGAAGCGACCGCTGATCGTGCACGCGGACCCGCGAAACCCCCGCGCCGAGTCCTTCCGCAGCCTCCGCACGAATCTCCAGTTCATCGACGTCGACGGTGATTCGCGGTCCTTCGTCGTGACGAGCTCGGGGCCCGGTGAGGGCAAGTCGACGACGACGGCGAATCTCGCCATCGCCCTCGCGGAGACCGGTGCCCGGGTTGCACTCGTCGACGGTGACCTGCGTCTTCCGCGGGTGGCGGAGTACATGGGAATGGAGGGAGGCGTCGGACTGACCGACGTCCTGATCGGACGCGCCGAGCTCGTTGACGTTCTCCAGCAGTGGGGTACCGGGAAGCTTTTCGTGTTGCCTTCGGGCCGTACGCCCCCGAACCCCTCGGAGCTCCTGGGGAGCCAAGCCATGCAGCGGACGTTGCAGGCTTTGGCCGGCGCGTTCGACTACGTTCTCGTCGATGCGCCACCGCTCTTGCTCGTCACTGATGCCGCCGTCGTATCGCGATTCACCAGCGGCGTGCTCCTGGTCGCTGCTTCGGGCGCCACGAAGAAGCCCCAACTCACCGCCTCGGTGGAGAAGCTGAACGCCATCGGTAGCCGGCTCTTCGGAGTCATCGTGACGATGCTTCCCGCGAAAGGACCGGACAGCTACGGTTACGGCGCGTACTCGTACGGCGCTGCTCACGATACGACGAGTGAGACGACGCGCAGCGATCGCCGCAGCCGACGGAGCAAGGAGAGCACGTGACGTTCCGCGTCCTCTCTGTGTGCACCGGCAACATCTGCCGGTCGCCCGTAGCCGAGCTGCTGCTCGCCGAAGCACTACGCCCAGTTCTCGGCGTGAGTGTCGCCAGTGCGGGAACAGGCGCCCTCGTCGGGCACGGGGTTCCAGAGCCTGCGCAGCGTCTCGCGGACGCGGCCGGAGTCGAGACGGCTCAGCACAAGGCCCGTCAGATCGACTCGGAGATGATTCGCGAGGCGGATCTCATCCTCGGGATGGCGCGGGATCACCGGCGATACGTCGTCGAGACGCTACCGACGGTCATGCGACGTGCGTTCACCCTCCGCGAGCTCGCTCGCATCGCCGAAGCGTCGTTGCCGAACGTGCGCGATGCCGTGCGCGACGCCGGTGCAACGACTCCTGTCGCCGGCATGCGAGCTGCCGTCGGCTACGCCGCTTCCATGCGCGGCACCGTTCCGCCGCCGGCACAGCCCGAGGATTTCGACGTCATCGATCCCTATCGTCGTTCTGACGAGGTCTACCGGCAGTCGTTCGACACGCTCAAGCCCGCCGTCGATTCCGTTGCGGCCTATCTGCTGACCGCCGCCCAAGCCGCGAACTCGTGAAGCACCGTGCACGGCGCTCACCGGAGGCGGCTTCCGCCGCATCGGCACCGGCGAAGTCCGGCTCGAATCAGCTCCCGTAAGATCACGAGGAGGTGGGGGAACCCACCGCACGACGAACTTTGCAGTGTGGGAGCAAACCATGCCAGGTGAAGCGGATGGACCATCCTCACGGTCGATCATTCGCATCGACGCGTTGGGCGCGGTCGTGGATGTTCACGGCTCACAAGACATCCCCCTGCAGATTCGCCGCCTCATAACCGAGGCATGGCGCGACAGCGTCGCGGACGACTCTGCCCGCGTCTCGCGAACGCTGACGTTGGCGACTCCCGTACTCGATGATCTCGAGGGCTTTCTTTCTGACATCTCCACAAGGGTCACGCTCGAAGCGCTGGATGCACTCCGCGGACGTCGACTGCTGCTCCACGCGGCCGGCGTCGCGGACGAGCGCGGCAATGTCGTGGCCCTGATCGGTCCCTCGGGGCGCGGCAAGACGACGGCCGCCCGCCACCTGGGGCAACAGTTCGGGTACGTCAGCGACGAGACAGTGGCGGTCGATACCGACCTCGCGGTGGCGGCCTACCGAAAGCCCCTCTCTGTCATCACAGCTGGGCACCATCACAAGCTGCAGCTCGCACCGAGCGAACTCGAGCTCCGTCCGCTCCCCGACCGTCCCCTCCGCCTGCGTGCCCTGACATTGATCGAGCGCGCGCCGCATGCCGAAGACATCGGTCCGGTCCCGATGGACACGATCGATGCCATCTGCGAGATGACCCCCCAGATCAGCTACCTGCCCGAGCTTCCCGCGCCGCTGCAGCACCTCGCCCGGCTGTTCGATGCGGTGGGGGCACCGACGCGGTTGGTCTACCGGGATGCCACCGAGCTGCCGACCCTCGTTCAAGTGATGTTCGATTCCCCCCGCCCACCCGCGCAGACGTGGGCACCCGCGCCGCCTCCCACCTCTGAGGGACCCTGGCGAACGGTGGACGTGGACGACGCGATCCTCGTCGACGGGCGCGCATGCATCCTGCGCGACGGAATCGTTACCGCCCTCGATCAGCGGGGCCGGCTTGCATGGGTCGAGGCGCGCCGGGGCGCCACGACCGAGCAGATCGCCGTAGCAGCCGTCGCCGAGTTCGGCGAGCCCGATGACGGCTCGGCGCATGAGCTCATCACGGCTACGCTCGAAGAGTTGCGCGCCCACGGGCTCATCGAGGGTGCATGAGCGCTGCACCCGCGCGAGCGACCGCGCGCCCGCGTTCCCGCCTCAATCGGATCCTGCGATCACCGCTGACCCACCTCGCGCTCGCGCTGACGCTCCTCGCGCTCATGCAGCTCTTCCTCGTGAAGCCCTTCCAGGTGCCCTCGGAGTCGATGTCGCCGACGCTCGAGACGGGTGATCGCATCCTGGCAAGCCGTATCGCGTACACGGTCTCCTCCCCCGGTGCGGGCGATGTCGTGGTGTTTTCGCGGCCCGGCTCCTGGGAGGTGAGTGGCGACCCGAGTCCCCTGCGTATAGCTCTGGGCTGGATCGGCGATCTGGTCGGGTTCGGCCCGAGCAATCTCGATGCTCTCGTCAAGAGAGTCATCGGTGAACCGGGCACCACCGTGCAGTGCTGCACCGCTGAAGGCAACGTCGCCGTCGACGGCGTTGCACTCGACGAAGGCTACGTCGTGAACGATCTGCCCTTCACCGCCGGCGAGCTCGACTGCAGCACGGTACCCGCCTCGAGGAGGTGCTTCGGCCCGATCACCGTCCCCGAAGGGCAGTACCTCGTTCTGGGTGACAATCGGGCCAACTCCGCCGACTCGGTCATGAAGTGCCGCGGAGCACCGGGGTCACCCGGCTGCGCGCGCTTCGTCCCACGCGACAGGATGCTCGGCAAGGTCTTCGCGATCGTCTGGCCCCTCGATCGGGCGTTGGGTCCGCTCGACGGACGGTGAGCGCACTCAATCCGCCACGCGGCGCCAGAACTTGAACCCGACGATCTCGCCCTCGAGCTGGTACGAGCCGGTGACGAAGGCATCGAGCTGCGGGAAGTGATTCCGCTCGGGCGGACACCAGTTGGAGATTCCGCACGATGTCGGCGACTCGACGATGAGCGCCGGGGGGCGGGACGCGATGTCATTGAAGTACTGCTCGGGCAATCCTCCGTACCCCTGTTCCACGGGCAGCGAATAAGTGATGGGCGTCGGCGACAGGCGGTCGGCCGCGGCGAGGATCCAGGTCTCGGCCCCATGCACCAGGACTCTCTCTCCGGGCGCTGTCTCGGCGACAACCCGATTGATGATCTGCTGTTGATATGACCCGGCCACGAACGCTCCGGCGCTCGAACGGAACCAGAGGCCATAGAGCGCCGCAGCGGCCGAGCTCGACACGGCGAGGACGACGACGGCCGCGACCACGGACGTCACGACGACGTTCGATGTGCGGAACGACCGAACGAGCCAGCCTCTCGGAATCGAAGGGATGACAACGGATGCCGTGAGGACGAGCGCCACCGTCAAGCCGGCGATCGCAACGACCAGGTAGTGCGGATAGGGTCGCCCGGACACCATCTGCGACAGGGCATCGATGATTCCCACACCGAGGAAGAGCACGACGAGCGCGCTGACCCGCGAGGGAGCGGCCTCCCGATCCTTCCGGCGCGCGGCCCAGATGATCAGCACAAGCATCAGACCGGTGGCGACCGCACTGGAGAACAGGTTCTGCGCCAGCGTCATGAAGGCCGAGAGACGCTCGCTGAGAGGGGCGCCACCGGAGTAGAAGACGTTGTAGCTCAGGTATTGGTCGGCCGCGGCGCGAAGGGCATCGCCCCTCCACAGCCAGACGAACAGGGCCCCGCCGATGACCGCCACCACACCGGTGGTCGCAAGGGCGAAGATCGCCCGGCGGCGGCTGAAGACGAGAACGACGGCGGCGAGGGCCATCAACCCCAGCACGTTGTTCATTCGGGTGAACCACCCGACGGCGAGGGCGAGGCCTACGACAGCGCCGACGACGCTGGCGGTACGCGCGGAGGGCTCTCGACCGACGCGCAACGCCGCATGGGCAACCACCGTGTAGGTCGCGATCTGCACGGGAAACAGCCATGTCTCGGTGAAGTTGCCCCCCTCGAAGACGGCGAGGTAGGTGGTTCCCGTCAGTGCGATCGCGGGGACGGCCCATAGCCCGATCCATCGCGCCCAAAGGGCGCCCGCGACCGCGAGCCCCAGGGCGAGGACGAGGCCCTCGAGCAGAGGGGCACCGATGATGCCTCCGCCGATCCCCCAGGCGAGAGCCTGGATGGCCGCAAGGAGCGGACCCTTGTGATCCCAGGAGTCGATGTAAGGCATACCCCCTTGGGAGATCACCATGCCGGTGTAGAGGAAAACTCCGGAGTCTCGCCCGAGATTGCCGGAGACAACCATGGGCACCGCGGCGACCACGGCGACCAGCACAGCCGCGCCGACGGCCGCGAAAGCGGGGTGAGACCGGAGCGCCCTCATCGTCGAGCCTCATCGAGCGTGATGACATGGGCGGCGCGCCATCTCGCCAGGACGCGGCGGTCCCTCTCGTGCACGGCGACGACAGTGATAGCGGCGATGGCGATTCCCCACCAGCCGCCGAGCGAGTTCGCAACGACATCAGTGAGGGTGGCGAACCGGGCAGGAAGGAAGATGAGCTGCGCTCCCTCGAGCGTCAGCGAGACAAGGGGGACGAGGGGGAGCGCTACCCAGAGCATGCGGGTGGGGAAGACGAGGGCAAGGAAGTAGCCGACGGGAACGAACATGAGCACGTTCGCCGTGGCCTCTAACCAGCGGTAGCCATACCAGTCGGGCACACCGTTGTGATGCAGGACGGCCAGGACGCGCCCGATCGCACTTGCGTAGCCTTGGTCGATCGGCGTCGGCCACAGCGTCGCCATGAGGACGGCCCCGAGGCACAGGCCCAGCCCCACCGCGGCGAAGAGCAGGCGCACGTCAGCCGCGCGCCGAGCTCGAGGAGGGAGAACCCAGGAATGTCCCGGGCACAGCGGTCACGACGTCGACGCGCCACAGTTCCGCGAAGGCCCTGCCGGCGAAGCGGAGCAGCTTGCGCGGCGGGACGAGCCGACGACTGCGCCCTTCACCCCACATCGTCCCCTGCACGGCGAGGGCACGGCGCGGGATGCTCTCGACGGCGACGTAGCGCGTGCGGAGGCCTCGGCGCGCTTCGGCGATCGAGAAGTGCACGTGCGGGACGAGTGCGCCCTCGGGAACACCCGCAATCAGAGTCGCCAGAGTCGCCGGGCGGTATGCGCGCAGCGGAGTATTCACGTCCGGTACGGAACGCCCGCACAGCATGAGGACGGCGAAGCGCACCAGACCGCTGAGCGCGCGCCGGAACCAGGGATCGGTGCGTCCGCGACGCACGCCATGCACCACATCGGCATCCGCATCGCCGAGGGCGAGGGCCACCCGGGCGATGTCATCTCCATAGAATTGTCCGTCGCCGTCCACATGGACGATGACCTCGGCGCCATCGCGCAGGCCCTCGGTGTAGGCGGCCAAGGCGGTCGGGCCGTGTCCGCGATTCGTCGGAGCTCGCACGACGTCGGCGAGCCCCGCCGCCGCGGTTGCCGTCTCGTCCGTCGACGCATCGTCCAGGACGACGACCGAGACGGGAGTGCGCGCGGCGGCGAAGGAAGCCCGGATCTCAGCGAGGAACGATGGCAGAGCCTCGGCTTCGTTGTAGGCGGGTATCACGACGACGACCCGCTCTCGTTCCCGCACCCTGGTTTCCCCACTCTCTACCGGACGTAATTCGCCCGGCACATCGCCCGAACATGTAGCGTATGACACTCGTGGGGCGTAGCCGGAATCTTCGTCGTGCCGGCGCCCTGTCGGCACGCTTCCTCGTCGTCGGTGCCGTCAGCACCGCGATCGAGATTGCGGCGTTCAACCTGCTCCTGCTCGCCGGGGTCGGACCCGTGGCGGCGAAGATCCTCGCGTCGCTCATCGCCTTGGTCAACGCGTACGTCGGAAATCGACAGTGGGCCTTCCGCTCACGCTCCCGGTCCGGCGCCGGCCGGCAGATCATGCGCTTCCTCCTCGTCAACGCCGTCTGTACCGCGATAGGCGCGGGCGCGGTGTGGCTGGGAGCCCGCGGCCTCGAGGCCTTGTCCGGCGACGCCGGCCCGGTCGGGCTCAACATCGTCAACATCGTCTCGATCGTGGCCGTGACGGTGATCCGGTTCGTCCTCTACCACCGCGTCGTCTTCCCGCGCGAAGCCGCGATTCCGGGGACGGACGGGGGCTCCGGTAGGCTCGCCCCGTGAAAACGGCCCCCCGCGTCCTCGGCATCCTGTCCCTGCTCGCGGCCCTCGGGGCGGTCGGTGTTCAATTGCTCGTGGTCGGACGATTGTGGGCGTCGTTCGTGGAGACACTCCCCCTCACCAGCACCCTGGCGCTCAGCACCGCCGGCGCGCTGCTGGGATTCGCTCTCGCCGTCGTCGGTGCGATCTTGCGCCGCGGCGTAGGTCCGCTGCTCGCCATCGCGGGGCTGATCAACCTCGGGCTGCTGATCGCCTACGCGTACCTGTTCTCGATCCTCTGAGGACTCTCGCCCGCAGTGGCGTCAGCCACAGGCAACCTCGGTGATGTGCGACGTCACCGGGTTGACCATCGGCGTGTAGACCAGCGAAACATCGTCACTGTTGTCCGGAGATCCCGCGAAAGTGACGCTGAGGGAATGCGTCGTCTGGGGATCGTTCGTGGAGTACAGCCGGGCGACCGGACGTCCCATGTGCTCGCCCGTCGTGACCGGGACATCGACACCATCGAAGCTCGCCTTCACGAACGACGCGCCGCTTGGCCCATAGAACTGCATATCCGTCCCGATCGTGCCCTTGGGGAAATTGGCGCCCCCGTCCACGTAGTTCACCAATCCATCAGAGGTCGCTCGATCGAGCGCGTTAGTGAATGTCACCGTCGTGGTGTACGTGGGGACAGCCGAGCAACGATCAACCGTGACATCGGCTGACATCCACGTGTAGAAACTGAGCTTCGCCTCCGTGAGGTCATTCACGAACACCCCCAGCGTCGTGGCCTGTGCGTTGTCCTGGGTCGGCAGCGGCCCGAGGAGACGCGAATCCGAGAGAGCAGCGCGAACAGTGTCGTCGAAAGGATGGAAGTAAACGCGATGTTCATCCACGGCGCGCACCAACGCCACGCTGAAGGCGACGGGCGCGAAGTCGCCCGATGACACCGCCTCGAATACCTTGACCGCCGCAGAAGCGAAGAACGCGTCCTGATCGTCGTTCTTCGGGTAGCGAGCGTAGACATCGCTCAAGAGAACCTTGACAGCATCGGCGGATGTGAGGGTGTCACCCGTGTCGAGCGTGATCGGCCCCGTGGCATCGAGGATGTAGGAGAGTGCGACCGGATCGATGGAGATCACCCCATCGACCGGAGTACCGAATGCTTCCGTCCAGTAAGCGCGGGCCAGGTCTGCGGAGAGCGTGAAATCCGGGGTTGATGTCATGTCCTGAGACCAGCGACCCACCTTGTCGTCGAACAGTTTCACCACTTCGGGATCGAGAGGGATGATCGGCTCGTCCCGCCGGTTCTTGAAGCTACGGCTCGTTGCCTGCTGCGCAATTTCCATCTTGCCGTTCTCAACCTTGAGAAGGACCACGGAGGCCGGAATCCCGCCGGTTCCCCGCGCTTCAGCGTTGTTCTGAACCAGAAGCAGGTAGTTCTTCGCGCCATCCGTCCCCATCATCTGAGGAAGAACCGGCAGGAATTCTGTAGCCCGAGACAGCGCCGGCTGCAAGCCTCGTACGACGTCGACGACCTGTCCGAGGGGCCCCTGCAGGACACCGGGCGTCGCGGCGATGTCGACGTCCCGCACCGCCTCCGCGGCCCGATCTGCGGCGTCCGCGGCGGTCGAGAGCGGGCCCGACAGCTGCGAGATCGCCGCGACGTCGAACGCGCCGTCCTTCGGGCGCAGCAGAGCGGGGTCGACGTCGGCGAGGGCGGGCAGCGCTCCCTGGGCGAGCTCGTCGACCGCGACGGTCGACTCGCGCACCGCGTGCAGCGAGGGACCGATGAAAGGCGCCTGCTCCGCGATCCACCACGCCCACGTGTCGGCCGCGCCGCGGGCGTTCGCCGCGTGCTCCTGCAGTTCCTCGATCGAGGACGCCAGTGCGGTCCGGTCGTCGGCGCCGAACTGGCCCTGCATCTGCGAGACGAGGGGGACAGCCGCGCGAAGCTCCTTCTGCGCGATGAAGCCGCCGATCGCGACGGCCGCGGCAAGGACGACGAGCACGGCCGTCAGGGCTCCGAGGGCGAGCCAGGCGATCGCCGCGGGGCGGGGTCGGCGGGCCGGGGCAGTTCTCGACATCTCAATCCGTTCACGCCGCGAGTGGGCACCCGGCGTAGCGCGCGACAAGGTCCGGCCGCGCAGATGGGTATGCTACCTGAGTCGGGTGTGACATCCGCTGGGCACATTCCGGTGCGGCGGACCTGTTGGGCGCTCGATATACCTGCCCCCAACCGACGAGGAGACGCGTGGGATTCCGGCGCACCCCCGCCGTCGCCATCATCGGGACACGCGGTTACCCCAGCTACTACGGGGGGTTCGAGACGGCCGTCCGCCGACTCGCCCCGTATCTGGTGAACCAGGGCTGGGACGTGACCGTGTACGGCCGGCCCGACGCGACCGACCCCGCCGATCCCGAGCGCGACAGCCGGGTCGTCACGCGCGTCACCAGGGGCATCGACTCCCGCACCCTCAGCACCCTGTCGTACGGCCTCACCTCGACCCTGGATGCCGCGCGCCGACGCCCCGACGTCGCGCTGATCATGAACGTCGCCAACGGCTTCTGGCTGCCCCTGCTGCGCGCCCGCGGCATCCCCACCATCGTGAACGTCGACGGCCTCGAGTGGGAACGGGAGAAGTGGAGCGCTCTCGGCAAGGCGGTCTTCCGCGCCGGAGCGCGCGTGACGGCTCGACTGTCGACGGAGCGCGTCGTCGACGCCCGCACGATCGGCGCCGCCTGGCAGACCCGCTTCGGCGTGGACGGCACCTTCATCCCCTACGGCGCCGACGTCCCCCCGTCCCTGCCGATAGAACCCGGTCTGACACACCGTGGCTACGCCCTGGCCGTCGCCCGGTTCGTCCCCGAGAACACCGTCGGGCCCTTCTTCGACGCCGCGGAGCGTCTCGCCGCGGACCACGACGTGATCGTGGTCGGCTCCTCCGGGTACGGCGGCGAGCTGGACGAGCGGGCACGCGCCCTCGACGCCCGGCTCCCGCGGTTCCACTGGCTGGGTCACGTGCACGACGACAACCGTCTACACAGCCTGTGGCAGCACGCCGGCGCGTACTTCCACGGGCACAGCGTGGGCGGGACCAACCCGGCCCTCGTGCAGGCGATGGCTTCCGGGGCGCCTATCGTCGCACGCGACACGGTGCACAGCCGTGAGGTCTTGGGGACCGACGCGGGAGAACTCACGGCGCCCCAGCCCGCGGCGATCGAGGCGGCCCTGCGCGGACTGCTCTCGGACCCGGCCCGGCAGGAGCGCCTCAGCGCCGCCGCCGTGCGCCGGGCGCGCGAGGCGTACTCATGGGAGAGCGTCAACGCCTCCTACGAGGCGTTGCTGCGCGCTCAGATTCCCGTCCAGACCGCCGATCCGACGACAGAATCACGACGCGACCGGAATAGCTGACACGACATGGGCATCGCCGCGAAGATCATCCACGAACAGCGCGAGCGCCTGCGCGAAGCCGGGAGCGACCGGTGGCGCATCGTCAGCGCCCAGCTCGCCGCGAAGGTCGGGCCGATGGCGGTGCGCGGCGCCCTCCTCGCCCCGCGCCTGGGATCGGTCCGCGGCGTCCCGCTCATCGGCCGAGGGGTCCGCGTGCGCAACCCGCACCTCGTCCACGCGGGCGCCGACCTGCTCGTCGAGGACTTCGCCGAGATCCAGGGACTGAGTCGAGACGGCGTCCGCTTCGGTGACGGTGTGTCGATCGGCACCGGCACGCTGATCCGCCCCAGCAGCTACTACTCGCGCGCGATCGGCGTGGGGCTCACGATGGGGGACGGCAGCAGCCTCTCGCCGGGCTGCTACATCGGATGCTCCGGCGGGGTGACGATCGGCGAGGAGACCATGCTCGGTCCCGGTGTCCGTGTCTTCGCCGAGGACCATGTCATGAGCGACCCGACCGCCGGCGTGAAGGAGCAGGGCGTCGAGTGGTCGCCCATCACGATCGGAGCCGGATGCTGGGTGGCCAGCGGAGTGACCATCACCTCGGGGGTCACCATCGGCGACGGGGCGGTGATCGCGGCCGGCGCGGTCGTGACCCGCGACGTCCCCGCCGGAGCTGTCTACGCCGGCATCCCGGCCCGTCCCATCGGGACGCGGGGTGCACCGTGAGCAGGCGCCGCGCGCGCTGCATCGTCATCCATCCTTCGGATGAGATGTACGGCGCGGACCGGGTGCTGCTGGAGGTCCTCCGCACGGTGCCGAACGACGTCGATCTCGAGGTCTGGTTGCCCACCGACCTCGACTATCCCGAACGTCAGCTCTCGCGGGCCCTCGTCGAGCGCGGCGTCCGTGTCCGACGACGGGCACTGCCGATCATGCGACGGGCGTACCTCACACCTCGGCGGCTGCCGGGCCTCGCGCTGCGCACGGTGATCACGACCCTCCGCGTCCTCGCCGCCCGCCCCGCACTCGTCTACCTGAACACCGCGGCCGCCGCGCTCGCGGCGCCCGGGGCCCGGCTCTCTCGCGCGCGAGTGGTGCTGCACCTGCACGAGCACATCGACGCACGTTCGCGCGCCGTCATCCCGTTCCTGCGCCTCCCCCATCGGATCATCGCGGTCAGCGCCGCGGTCGCCGGAGCCCTCCCCTCCGCGCTGCACGACCGGACGCGCGTCGTCCACAACGGCTTCGAGGTGGACCCGCCCGCCGCCCTCCCCTCCTTCGCGAACGGCATCCGTCTCGTGATCGCGAGCCGCTGGAACGCGTGGAAGGGCCACCGCGTCCTGCTCGAGGCCTGGGACCGGACCGGACGCGACGACCTCCACCTGACGATCCTCGGCGACGCTCCGTTGAGCGGGGAGGCGGTCGACGTCCCCTCGATCGTCGCGGCTTCTCCCCGGCGGACGCAGATCGAGGTCGTCGGACGCACCGACGACGTGCGCGGATACGTCGACCGCGCGCACGTCGTCGTCGTTCCGAGCATCCTGCCCGACCCGCTGCCCACGATCGCCATCGAGGCGCTCGGCGCGGGACGCGCGATCCTCGCGAGCGATGACGGGGGTCTGCCCGAGATCGTGGGAGACGAGCGCTTCCTCGTCGCCGCGGGCGACGTCGACGCGTGGACCGCCGCTCTCGACGCCCTCGACCCGGAGGTCGTCCGGGCCGCCGCGGACGCCGCTCGCCGGCGCTTCGAGCACCTGTTCGCCCGCGCGGCCTTCGACGGCCTCATCGCGGACCAGCTGTGGGCGGAGATCCCCTCCCGATGACCGTCTTCCGCACCGCCGGCCCCGATCCCGTTCTCAGCTCCCGGACGCGGACCATCACGTTCGTGCTGATCGCCGCGGTCGTGGTCAGCTCCTTCCTCGGTCGTTACGACGTGCCCGTCGCCGGCTTCCGCGTGCGCGTCGAACAGGTCGTCCCCGTCGTCCTCGCCGCGTGGATGCTGGTGCATCCGACGCTGCGTCGCGCATTCTTCCACGCAGCCCGTCACCCCGTTCCCCTGGTCTACGGGGCCTTCGTGGCGTGGAATCTCGTGTCGACGCTGGTGTTCTCCCCCAGCGTCGTGTGGAGCTCGTCGATCCTCGTGTGGTTGACGATCGATCTCCTGCTGCTGATCTCGCTGATGGCCGTGGCCGCGGGGGCGAATTTCGCCGACCGGCTCGGACGGGCCTCCGTGGTCCCCTGGGGCCTCGTCGGCTTCGCCGCTTTCGCGGCGGCCAACCTGACTCGCGGGCACGTCGCCCTGGGCGCCGACTTCGACTACCTCTACGAGGTGTATGTCGCCCGCGTCACCGCGATCGAGGCGAACATCTACGCCTCGATCCTCGTCTTCTGGACCCTGCTGGCGATCACGCGCCGCGGCATCGGTCGCCTGGAGACGGCGGCCATCGCCGTCGCGGTCCCGCTCGGTCTCATCGCCTCCCAGACGCGGACCGCGGTGTTCAGCCTTCTGCTGGGCCTGGCCGTCTTCGCGGTCTATGCGCTGCTCACCGACCGGCGCCCGGCGCGCGAGCGCTGGAGGCGCATCCTCCCCGCCGGGATCGTGGCCGCCACCATCGTCGTGTCGTACGGTGTCATGGCGGCAGCGGGGGGAACCGAGCCGGCCGACCGCACGCTCAGCGCCACGGCCGCTCCGTCGCCGGGCGCGACCCGCGAACCCGACCCGAGCAACCCCGAGCAGCAGAACAAGATCGGCGACATCGACTTCGAGGGCGGGACGATCGGCTTCCGCCTCACGGTCGCCGAGCTCGCCGCCGAAGACATGACCGGCGTCAACCTGTGGTTCGGCAACGGCACGAACACGTTCGGTCTCCGGCACGAGCAGCCGGGGACGCCCGGCGTCAGTGGCCACATCATCATGCTGCCGGTGCAGGTGCTGTACGACGGCGGAATCGTGGGACTCGGTCTGCTCCTCGCGTTCTTCGGGACGGTGTTCGTCTGCGTGCCGCGGCCGCGGCGTCCGATCGCCGCCGGGCTGTTGTCCGCGTACCTCCTCTCGGCGACGCTGACGAGCATGTTCTGGTTCGCGGTCACCTGGATCCTCGTCGCCGTGCTCCTGCGGCCCCGCTCCGCCTCAGACCATGACCTCGACGGCTCCTGAGTCGCCGCGGCCGCACCGTGCCCGCAGCGTCGTGCTGCTGACCGCTGTCTCCGCCCTGTCCGCGATCTCCCCGCTGATCGCCCTCCCCCTCATCACGCGGGCCGCGGGGCCCTCGGGCTTCGCCGAGATCGCCATCGGTCAGGCGCTCGGAACGCTCGCCGCCACGCTCATCGCCTTCGGATGGGCGGTGCGCGGCCCCGTCGAGGCTGCGCGTTCGTCCCACCCCGAGCGGGTGTTCCGCGCGAGCCTCGTGGTGCGGGGGGCGAACAGCCTCGTGGCCCTGCCGCTCGTCGCGGTGCTGGCCGCCCTGGCCAGCCACTCCGACGACCACGCGCTCTCCATCGTCTCCGCTCTCGCCTTCGCACTGCAGGGCCTGTCGCTGAGCTGGTACGCCGTCGGGGTCGGTCGCCCCGCACTCACCCTTCTGTTCGACGCGCTGCCCCGCATCGTCCTCAATCTCGTCGGCGCGGCCCTGGCTCTGGCCACCGGGCAGGCGCTCGTCTACCCCGTGGTGCTGCTGGTCGGCACGTTCACGGCGTTCGTCGCCGCGAGCTGGCTCATCGGTCTGCGTGAGCGATTCTCGGTGCGCCTCGCCCTGGTCGATGCGGCTGCCTCCTACCGCCGCGGATGGCGGACGGCGACGGCCGCGGCCCTGTTGACCTTCTCCGAGACGGCGCCGCTGTCGGCGCTCGGCGTCGCGAGCTCCCCCGCCGCGGTCGGCTTCGCCCCCTTCGACCGCGTGCTCAAGTACGGCTACATCGGCGTCTACATGATCACGTCGTCCTTCCAGGGATGGGTGTCGTCGGCGAGCGGCGACCTGGCGCGGCGGCGCATGCGGCGGGCAGTCGGCATCCACATCGTCCTGGGCCTCGTACTCGGGGCTCTGTTCGCCGGCGTCGTCCCGTGGGCGACCCCCGTCGTCCTCGGCCCCGGCTTCGCGGTCGCTCCCCTCACGGCCGTGTTCGGTGGCGTGGCTCTCGCCGCGATGACCGTCGCCACCGCCCTGGGCATGTGCGTGGTCCTGCCCGCGGGTCGCGACGACGCCTACCTCGCGACGGTGGGCGTCGGCGCCGTCCTCGTCGTCCCGGCGACGCTGGTGGGTGCAGCCGTCGGCGGGGTGACGGGCGCCGCGGCGGGCGTCGCACTCGTCCAGCTCGCCGTGCTCACGATTCTCGGCCTCGCCGCGCTCCCCGTGCTCCGGGGACGCTGACGACCCTCCCGACGGGGCTCGCGACGCGTCCCGCCCGGCGGGTCAGGCGAGGATGTAGCCCGCCGCGGACATCCCGACCCACACGGTCGTGAAGACGAGCGCGCACAGAAGCGGCCCCCAGAGACGTTGCGCGAGAGCGAAGAACGCCGCGACCGCCACGCCGAGCACGACCGGCAGCGCGACCGGCATCCCGGAGACGTCACCGCGGAACACCAGGGGGATGATCGCGAACGCGACGGCGGCCGCGACGACGGAGGCGACACGGGCCCAGACCGACGACACGCCCGCCAGGGCGCGGAGGACCACCGCGACGATGAGACCGCCGAAGGCGGTGAGCATCACCAGCGAGACGAAGGGGGCGATCACACCGAGAAGCAGCCACCGGGGCGAGAGGGCCGCGAAGGCCGGCCAGCCTCCCCCGCCGGCGAAGACCCCACCGATGAAGGGAAGGATCGCGCCGAGGACCACGGCCCAGAGCACGTCGAGGGCCCGCAGACGAAAGAATCCGACGGGGCGTGAGCGTGGGAGCATCGCGAAACCGGTCGCGCCGACGATGACGGATGCCACCACCCCGCCGAGACTGCGGCCCGAGGCGCCGTCGAAGGCCACCGTGATGAGCAGCCCGACCGCTACGGCGACCACGAGGGCCGCAACGGCGATCGACACTGGCATCCACCAAGCGCCCGAGGTGGCGGGCCGCGTCACCGGCCCCGGCGAATCCTCCGACGCCCCGGGCGATGACGCGTCGCGACGCGAGGATCGGTCGCGCGTCACCTCGTCGGGCTGCGCCTCGCGCGCCTCTCGACGGGAGCGGCGGCTGGGCTCGACGGGGGCCGTGTTCATCGGTCCAGTTTACGGGTGACGTCGCGGCGATCATCCGTCCGCGAGGGCGCGACGGAGAGAGCGTGCGGATGCGAAGCCGCTCTGGCCCGCAATGGCCTGCATCGTCATGCCGGTCTCGTCGCGGGTGGCGAGGAGGGCGCGGGCGAAGTCGACGCGAAGCGAGCGAAGGTACGCGGAGGGAGACGATCCGCGCCGCGCGAACATCCGCTCGATGTGCCTCTCCGAGACATGGATCTCGGATGCCGCGCTCCGTACGGAGAAGTCCGGGTCGGTGAATCGCGACTCGAAATGCAGGCGGACGCGCAGGTAGGTCGAGACGCGGGTCGTGGCGACGACGTCGCGCTCGCCCGCCGCGACGAAGAGCGCGAAGGCGATGTCGATGAGGGTGCGCTCGAGCACCAGCGCCTCCAGGGCGCTCAGGGAGGGACGCACGCTCGCGATGGTCCGCACGTACGACCGGCCGGCCAGAGCGCTCGTGGTGAGCGCGGGCCTCTCCGGAACCCGGGCGATGTCGACGCCGAGGTCGTCGATCGCATCGTTGGGGATCCACACCGTGGCGGCCGCCCCGCGCCTCCAGCGCAGGGCCATCGTGCGTCCATGCCGGAGGAGGACGGGCATCTGACCGGGTGCGAGGTCGATGTCATCGATGCTGACCTCGGCGTCGTCGACGGGGAAGACCAGTCCGAAGTGACCGAACTCGTCTCCACCCGTCCACCGCCATTCGTCGCCGTCGTCGACGGCGTGCAGGGTGATGGCCACCCGACCCGGCGAGACGACCGCCGCCGGGTGCGGAAGTCGCGACATGTGGAGATGCTCGCGAAGGATCGCCCGAACGGGTGCCCGGGGTGGCGCCGAGGGGCCGGGACTGTCCGGGACGAGGGACAGCTTGGTGCTCACTGTGCCTCCTCCACGGCAGTCAGGGTCGCGTCGAGGGGGCGGTGCTCCGTGGGTTCCTGTGCGAGCAGGTCTCACGGGGAGAGAAGGAAGGATCGATTCCGGTCGAGCGCCGCGCTCTCCGCCCCCCGAGGAGAAGGCGCGGCGCTCGGCCGGACTGCGTCGAAGGTTATTGCACGATCGAGGTGCGACCCGCGCGGATCTGCGGAAGCGGGGTGCTCCGTGCGCTTCGCGTCCACGATTGGCCGCCGCGTCTCGAGCCGAGCTGTCGACGGGCTCTCGGCGTCAGAAGATGCCGGCGCCGACGAGCGCCGAGATCGTGCTGTTGGCGGTGAAGCTCTTGCCGTCGATCGTGACGGTCGCCGTCACCGCGAACGACGCGGCGACATCGATCGACAGCCCCGCGCGGCTTCCCGCGAGACCCCAGACGACGGGGATGTTGAGCGCGCCCCCCGAGGCGATGTTCACCGCCTGCGTGGTGGTGAAGGTCGTGCTCGGGAAGCCGAGGTTGTTGACGTAGGTCGCCGTGCGCTGTCCCGAGGTGGCCGCGATGCCGTTGAACGTGTCGACGCCGAAACCGTGTGCCCGTCCGACGGTGATGTTGAGGCCCACCGGCCGCGCGACGGCGATCGTCACGACGGCCTCTCCCGAGAGCGGTCCGGTGCCGTTCGCGAGCGAGAGCACCGTCGGCACGGTCACCAGGGCCTTCGCCGTGAGGACCGTCTGGGACGACAGGATACGCAGCGGCAGGAGACTCGTCGACGAGGCACTCCACTGGAGGGACGCGTTGCTGAGCGACGCCGACGCGCTCGGCGCGGCAACGGCGGCCGCGATCACGGGCACCGACCAGGCAGCCCCCTTCAGCACGGTGCGGCGCTCCAGTCTCCCGCGGGCAGCGCCGCCCGCCTGCGAACCCTGCTCCGATGACACTGCGTCGAACATCGACTTCCCCTATCGCTGGATGCGAAGCCTCGTGCTTCGCTTCCGCGATGATTCCCGGGAGCGTCGGGGGGTGTCAGGGTGGGGGTCGGGTCTCGCCCGCGCCATGTCGGATGCTGTCCGCTCGATGTCGGAAGGCGAACGCGTCGCGTCGCAAACCGTACCGCCGGGCGCTGAGGGGTTTTCGCCCGCCCGTCGGGCGCGCGACGGCGCTCCGATGCCCCGCTGGGCACGCGTACGCGGCGCGGGAGGTCGGAACGCGACGGGCGCTCGAACGAGCCTCGGTGAGTTCGGCGCCTCCCGGCGGGAACGACGAAGGGCCGGGCCCGAAGGCCCGGCCCTTGCCGGTGAAGTCTGGGAAGACTTACTTGAGGATCTTCGTCACCGTGCCGGCGCCGACGGTACGGCCACCCTCACGGATCGCGTAGCCGAGGCCCTCTTCCATGGCGATCGGCTGGATGAGCTCGACCGACATCTCGGTGGTGTCACCGGGCATGACCATCTCGGTGCCCTCGGGCAGCGTGATGACGCCGGTCACGTCCGTGGTACGGAAGTAGAACTGCGGGCGGTAGTTGGTGAAGAACGGGTTGTGACGGCCGCCCTCTTCCTTGGACAGGATGTACGCCGTGCCCTCGAAGTTGGTGTGCGGGGTGACCGAGCCGGGCTTCACGACGACCTGGCCGCGCTCGACGTCGTCGCGCTTGGTGCCGCGGAGGAGCAGACCACAGTTCTCGCCGGCCCAGGCCTCGTCGAGCTGCTTGTGGAACATCTCGATACCCGTGACCGTGGTCTTCTGCGTCGGGCGGATGCCGACGATCTCGACCTCGGAGTTGATCGCGAGGGTACCGCGCTCGGCGCGGCCCGTGACGACCGTGCCACGGCCGGTGATGGTGAAGACGTCCTCGATGGGCATGAGGAACGGCTTGTCCTTGTCACGCACCGGGTCGGGGATGGACTCGTCGACGGCCTCCATGAGCTCGACGATCGAGTTGACCCACTGCTCGTCACCCTCGAGAGCCTTCAGGCCCGAGACGCGCACGACGGGGGCGTTGTCGCCGTCGAAGTCCTGCGACGACAGCAGCTCGCGGACCTCGAGCTCGACGAGCTCCAGGATCTCCTCGTCGTCGACCATGTCGCTCTTGTTCAGCGCGACGAGCAGGTAGGGCACGCCGACCTGCTTGGCGAGCAGAACGTGCTCACGGGTCTGAGCCATCGGGCCGTCGGTGGCGGCGACCACGAGGATCGCGCCGTCCATCTGAGCGGCACCGGTGATCATGTTCTTGATGTAGTCGGCGTGACCGGGGGCGTCGACGTGAGCGTAGTGACGCTTGGGGGTCTCGTACTCGACGTGCGAGATGTTGATCGTGATACCGCGCTGACGCTCTTCGGGCGCCGAGTCGATCGACGCGAAGTCACGCTGGACGTTGGTGGCCGACGGGAACTTGTCGGCGAGCACCTTCGAGATGGCAGCGGTGAGCGTGGTCTTGCCGTGGTCGACGTGACCGATCGTTCCGATGTTCACGTGCGGCTTGGTCCGCTCGAACTTGGCCTTAGCCACTGGGTCCTCCTCAGGACGTTGGTTGCGAGGTCTCGGGCACTGGATTGCGACCGGTTCTTCGCGGGGATGGTTCTCAGATTACTAGAGAGTCGGTATTCAGTTTGAGCGGATGCCGGGAACCTGAGCAGAACCCGGGGTTCCCGGCATCCGTGAGAGCGGTTTTACTCGCCCTTGTTCTTCTGGATGATCTCGTCGGCGACAGCCTTCGGGACATCGGCGTAGCTGTCGAACTCCATCGAGTAGACGGCGCGACCCGAGGTCTTCGAGCGCAGGTCACCGATGTAGCCGAACATCTCGGACAGCGGCACGTTGGCCCGGACGACCTTGACGCCGGCGGCGTCTTCCATCGACTGGATCTGGCCACGACGCGAGTTCAGGTCGCCGATGACGTCGCCCATGTACTCCTCGGGAGTACGGACCTCGACGGCCATGATCGGCTCGAGGATCGTGGGGTTCGCCTTGCGGACGGCCTCTTTGAAGCCCATCGAGCCGGCGATCTTGAACGCCATTTCGGACGAGTCGACGTCGTGCGAAGCACCGTCGAGGAGGATCGCCTTGACGCCCACCATGGGGTAGCCGGCGAGCACGCCGACGTTCATGGCGTCCTGGAAGCCCTGGTCGGTCGGCGAGATGTACTCGCGCGGGATGCGACCACCGGTGACCTTGTTCTCGAACTCGTAGGTCTTGTCGGCCGTGACCTCGAGAGGCTCGATCGCGAACTGGATCTTCGCGAACTGACCCGAACCACCGGTCTGCTTCTTGTGGGTGTAGTCGTGACGCTCGACCGACTTGCGGATGGTCTCGCGGTACGCCACCTGGGGCTTTCCGACGTTGGCCTCGACCTTGAACTCGCGCTTCATGCGGTCGACCAGGATGTCGAGGTGGAGCTCGCCCATGCCCTTGATGACGGTCTGACCGGTCTCGGAGTTCTGCTCGACGCGGAACGTCGGGTCCTCTTCGGCGAGCTTCTGGATGGCGACACCCAGCTTCTCCTGGTCGGCCTTGGTCTTGGGCTCGATGGCGACCTCGATGACCGGCTCCGGGAACGTCATCGATTCGAGGACGACCTGGTTCTGCGGGTCGCAGAGGGTGTCACCGGTGGTGGTGTCCTTCAGACCGATGACCGCGTAGATGTGGCCAGCGGTGACGGAGTCGACCGGCATCTCCTTGTTGGCGTGCATCTGGAAGATCTTCCCGATGCGCTCCTTCTTGCCCTTGGTCGCGTTGACGACCTGAGCACCGGAGTCGAGGTGACCCGAGTACACGCGGATGTACGTGAGGCGACCGAAGAACGGGTGCGTCACGATCTTGAACGCGAGAGCCGCGAAGGGCTCCTCACGGTCGGCGTGGCGCTCGATGACGATCTCTTCGTCCTTGGGGTCGTGCGCCTCGATGGCGGGCACGTCCAGGGGCGAGGGCAGGTAGTCCACGACCGCGTCGAGCATGGGCTGCACGCCGCGGTTCTTGAACGCCGAACCGCAGAGCACCGGGTAGAGCTCCGAGTTGATCGTCATCTTGCGGATGGCGCCCTTGATCTCGGCGACCGTGAGCTCCTCACCGCCGAAGAACTTCTCGAGGAGGGCGTCGTCGGACTCGGCGACGGTCTCCAGGAGCTGCTGGCGGTACTCGGCGGCCTTGTCGGCGAGGTCGGCCGGGATCTCCTGGATCTCGTACTTCGCACCCATGGTCACGTCACCCTTGGCGTCGCCGGGCCAGACCAGTGCGCGCATCTCGACCAGGTCGATGACGCCGACGAAGTCGTTCTCGGCACCGATGGGCAGCTGGATGACCAGCGGCTTCGCCTTCAGGCGGTTGACGATGGTGTCGACCGTGAAGTAGAAGTCGGCGCCCAGCTTGTCCATCTTGTTGACGAAGCAGATGCGGGGGACGTCGTACTTGTCAGCCTGACGCCACACCGTCTCGGACTGGGGCTCGACGCCCTCCTTGCCGTCGAAGACGGCGACCGCGCCATCGAGCACGCGCAGCGAGCGCTCGACCTCGACCGTGAAGTCGACGTGGCCGGGGGTGTCGATGATGTTGATCTGGTTCTTGTCCCAGAAGCAGGTCACAGCAGCGGAGGTGATCGTGATGCCACGCTCCTGCTCCTGCTCCATCCAATCGGTCGTAGCCGCACCATCGTGCGTCTCGCCGATCTTGTGGTTGACGCCCGTGTAGAACAGGATGCGCTCGGTCGTCGTGGTCTTGCCGGCATCGATGTGGGCCATGATGCCGATGTTGCGGACCTTATGAAGGTCGGTGAGCACGTCTTGTGCCACGGGTGTCTTCCTTACCTGTTGGGAGGTTGATGCCGGGCCCATCGGAGGGTCCGCGACCGGGGTCGGTCACGGGCCCTCCGCGGGTTTTACCAGCGGTAGTGCGCGAAGGCGCGGTTCGACTCGGCCATCTTGTGGGTGTCCTCGCGGCGCTTGACCGCGGCACCGAGGCCGTTCGAGGCGTCGAGGATCTCGTTCTGCAGACGCTCGGTCATCGTCTTCTCACGACGACCCTTGGCGTAGCTCACGAGCCAGCGCAGCGCGAGGGTGTTCGCGCGGTGCGGCTTGACCTCGACGGGAACCTGGTAGGTCGAGCCACCGACGCGGCGGCTCTTGACCTCGAGGGTGGGACGGACGTTGTCGAGCGCCTTCTTCAGCGTGGCGACGGCGTCCTGGCTGTTCTTCGCCTCGACACCCTTGAGGGCGTCGTAGACGATCGACTCGGCGATGGACTTCTTGCCGTCGACGAGGATCTTGTTGACCAGCTGGGTGACGACGGGAGCGCCGTAAACCGGGTCGTTGACGACGGGACGCTTCGGGGCAGGACCCTTACGAGGCATGTTTCTCAGCCCTTCTTCGCGCCGTAGCGGCTACGAGCCTGCTTACGGTTCTTGACAGCCTGGGTGTCGAGCGCACCGCGGACGATCTTGTAACGGACACCGGGGAGGTCCTTGACGCGACCACCGCGGACGAGCACGAGCGAGTGCTCCTGCAGGTTGTGGCCCTCGCCGGGGATGTAGGCGGTGACCTCGGTGCCGTTGCGCAGCTTCACGCGGGCGACCTTGCGCATCGCCGAGTTCGGCTTCTTGGGGGTCGTGGTGTACACGCGGGTGCACACGCCGGCCTGCTGGGGGTTCGACTTCAGCGCGGGAGCCTTGGTCTTCGAGACCTTCGGCGAGCGGCCCTTGCGAACCAACTGCTGAATGGTTGGCACGTTCTCTCCTTGATTGGCTGGGCGATCCCTCTCGGTCTCGCCCAGGTGCTGCACGGTGACAGCGGTCGTGTCTCCCCCGATACGTCCCTCATCTTGCGATTCGTGACGTGTCGGGCTCACGTGTGATCCACCGCGCGACAGAATGATCGGACGCGGTTCGTGGTGGATATGCCGTGGGGGCGACCTGTTCGCAGATCGATCCCTGAGATGGTGCGAGCCTCGATCCGCACCCCCCGCCCGAAGGCATGACGCACGGCGCGCGTGAACGCACACCCGGTCAATGATACGCGCTCTACGGGGGTGCGGGCAAACGTGGCCGGACCTCTGCCGCGGAGAGCGTCGCGGGCGCAGGGCGGCGCACGGGACGGTCGTGGTCTCGACCGGGCGGGAGCGGCGGGCGGCGCCGAGCGGGGCCGCGGCGCTCAGCCGATGAGCAACACGAAAGCGGCGACCGCCGCGGCGGCCAGCACGACGAGCGACACCGCGACGACGAGCACGCGCACACCCTGACCGCGCTGCGATCGCCGGCGCACGGTGGCCGCGTCGGCGGCATCCGGATGCCGGGACGGGGGCGGTGTCCTGGTGACGCGGACGACACCGTCGGCGCGAGGAGCGTAGGTCTCGGTTCGACCGATCTCGGGCGTGCGGGATGCGCGCTCCGCCGCGTCCTCGTCCCTCGCGTCCGCGGCACGGGTCGCGCCGCCCGGGGCCGCCCCGCGGGCACGCCGGACCGTTGCGGTGTCACCCGGGGTGCCGTCATCGTCCCGCTCTTCGTCCGCCACCGCGAGAGGAGCCCGCGCCCCGGAGAGCACCGTGTCGTCGTCGATCGGTTCGATGTCGGCCACGCCCGCTTCCGACCGCGCGGCGGAGGGCGCGGTGTCCTCATCGGCCGGCTCGACGCCGGGCGCGTCGACCCGCCGACGCCCGGCGGAGTGTGCCGTGTCGTCACCCGGCGGGCCGGGGTCCGCGGCGGCGGTCGATCCGCGACGGCCGACGGGCGTCCTCTCCACGCGCACAGTGTCGTCGTGCTCGCCCGCCTCGGGCGCGACGGGCCACGCCCGCAGGCGTCCCGCCCACAGGGTCACCTCGTCGGGGTCGTCGGGGGTGTCGCGGGGACCGCTCACGCGTCCCTCCGGGACAGCCGCACCTCCGCGTCACCCAGGAAGAAGCGCTCGCCCGCTTCGATCTCCTCGCCGGGAGGCGCCTCGACCTCGGTCCCCATCAGGGTGGCGAAGAGGACGCCGTTCGTGGAATCGAGATCGGTGACGAACCACGTGTCGCCGCGCAGCTGGAGCCGTGCATGGGTCTTCGACACGGTGCGGGTCTCGTCTGAGATGGCGACGAGCTGCGCATCGGGGAACGCGGAGTCGGGGGCGGGACGCCTCCCGACGATCACGACCGACGAGGTCAGGTCGACCGGGTCGCCGCTCGGCGGTACGAGAGCCCAGGGGATCCGGCGCCGACGCGCGACCACGGTCCGGTCCAGCGCCTCCGGATCGTCTTCGCCGTCGGGGTCGACCGAGAACTCCGGTTGCGTGTACAGCGCCGCCACCGAGGTGCGCGCCGACCTCGGAGCACCGGCATCCGGAGCTCCCGACACCGCCGACACCGCCTCGGATGGCTCGGGGAACTCCTCAAGGTCGTCACGATCGTCCGCCGGCTCGGCGGCGGCGTCGGGACTCCGGCGTGTGAGCGGCGCGCCCGTGACGGGCGCGGCCGCGACCGGCGGAGCCGCGTCGACGGCGTCGACACGGCGCGGGGGGACCCAGGGCTCGGGGACCGCCGCGACCTCGGTCTCGACGCCGGCTGCGGGGTCGCCGGTCGAATCGTTGTCGGCGGAGGCGGCGTCGGCGTCGGCGTCGGCGTCCCGGTCGGACGACGGCACGGCGGGAGCCGTCGCACGCCGCAGCGGCACACCGGGAGTCAGGGGGAGGGTGGGCTGGAACCCGTTGTCGTCCGCCTCGGATCCGGGCGCGCGGAGGGCGTCGAGCACCGCGAACACCGACGCAGGGGCAACGGCATCCGGTCTCCGCTCCTCGGCACGCGGGGGCCGGGAGTCGACGGGATGCGGGGACACGTCGTTCGAGCGCGTCGGTGCCCAGTCGACCGCGGAGGGGACCGCGTCGGAGAGGGAGGGGGACGGGGCTGCGAAGGGGAGTATCACGGGCGCGGACGGGGCTGCCTCGTCGTCGGCGCGCGTCGATCCGGGCTCCCTCCCGGAGGCGCTGTCATTCGCGACGTCTGCGGGTGGCGGGGGCGTCCATCCCCCGACGAGGGGGACGTAGGGGCCGGAGAAATCCTGCCCGCGGCGGACGGGAGCCGGGTCCTCCGTGCTCCCGACGGAGCGCTCCGTCGCCGCGGCCCCCTGCCAGCGGGCCGGGCCGAAACCGAGGACGCTCGCCCACACCACCTGCAACAGGACCCCGAGCACCGTCGTCCCCGCCCCGCGAGCGAACCCGACGCTGATGCGGCGGACGGCGACGATGAACACCACCGCGAACGCGATGGCGCCGAACAGCGGGACGAGCACGAGCAGGACGAGCCACGGCGAGAAGCCGCCGACCTTCAACACGGTGGCGAGGTTGACCAGCGGCACCCACGCCTTCCACTTCTTCTCCCCCGTCTTGGCGAAGACGGCCGACAGACCGAGCGCATACCAGACGCAGAGGACGACGAAGAGGACGGCGGTCGAGGCGCCGAGGACGGCCCCGGTGGAATCGTTCATGTGGTGTCGCGCCGCCGTCGGGCGGACGGGCGCTTCCCCCTCTCGTCACGGTGCGGCGGCCGTCGGCGCGTGGGGCGCGGGGCGAAGAACCGCAGGAACGATCTCAACGATACGGCCGCGCGCAACCGCTGCCACCCGCCCCGCTGACGAACGAGGGCGCGACGTTCGGCGTCGACGATCCGCCAGAAGGCCGCCGCCTCGTCGGAGGTGACGGCGCGCGGCGAGAACACCGCACGATCGGCGTCGTCCGCGAGGCGCGAGCCGTCGCTCGTCCCCAGCGCCGCCGCGAGCTCACGACGGGTCGGCGCGGGCGGCAGGACGTGACCCGCATCGACTCCGGCGTCCACGTACTCGTCCCACCCGCCGGCGATCGCGGCGCGCGGGTCCGGATCGCGACGGCGACCGCGTCGGCGTATCGCCTTGGCGAGGAGGACCGCGAGGAACGGGCCGAAGAGCACGAGGACCGCGAGGAAAGAGATCCCCGCGACGCGCAGGATCGGCCACAGCCAAGCGAGGTCGAGCCCGTCGGCGGGAGCGTCCTCGTCGTCGAGGGTGTCGTCCTGCTGCACCGGCTCCGGGGGGACGACGTCGTCGACCGTGTCGGGACGGACTTCGGTGACGTTCTCCGGGTCGCGCTGCTCGGTGACCTCGAGGCTGGGCGACTGCTCCCACTGCGGCGTCACGTCGATCGCGGCCCAGCGACCGTCGGCACCCTGCACCTCGGTCCAGGCGCTGAGGTCGCGCGCGCGGCAGACCCCGTCTTCGCACGTGGGCAGAGCGGGGTCCGCCGCGCTCAACCGCGTCCCGACGACGACCCGGGCCGGGAATCCGAGCTCGCGGGCGATGAGCGCCGCGGCGACCGCGAACTGCTCGTCGTCGCCGACCGCGGCGACGTAGTTGCCGGAGGCCGCGGCGCGAGGATCGTCCTCCCGCTGGAGGAGACGCTCGAACATCGCGTCGACGCGCGCCAGGGAATGCCCGGAGGCGCTCGGCTGGACCTGGTACCCCGGGAGATCGCTCGCCCACGCGGGGACGGGGGCTCCGGACGCGGGGGCGAGTCCGTGACTGAGGTATCCGCGCTCGCGCAACAGCGTCACGAGGGAGGCGAGCGCTGCTCCCCCCTCCCCCGAGGCGTGCTCGTCGACCCAGCGACGCAGGTTCTCGCCACCGGTCACGACGTCCGGGGCGCCGGGAGCGGTCATCGTGGCCAGGTCGGGCGCGGCCGGTTCGGAGGCCTCGAGCCGGTAGCGGTCGCCGGCGACGAGACCGCCGTCGGCGATCTGGACTCCCGCCTCCACCCCGACGCTGTAGTAGAAGCGGTCGGCGAGCACGCCCTGCCGGTCCCCCTCGAACGTGGCGCGGACGAGGCTGCCGGCGGTCGGCATCCAGATCCCCCCGAGGGCGTCGATCTCGATCTCGGCCTCCACGGGGCGCCCCCCGTCGGCGCGCAGGGTCGAGGGGACGCGGACGAATCGGCCCTCGCCCGCACCCGAAGGACGGAAGATCTCGCCGTCGTACGCGTCGAGGGTGGCTACCCGGACGCGCTCGGGCAGCGACCCCTCACCCTCGACGCGGAAGAGCACGTCGTCGGCACGCGCGTCGGAGAACATCGCCCGGTACGCGGAGAGGGGGCTGACCGCTTCGGTGATCTGTCGTTCCGGCCCGGTCACCGAGCGGAGCACGCGGCGGTCGGCGTCGGCGGCCGCCCACGGCACGACGGCGACGGTCGCCACGACGGCGACGACGACCATGGCCGCCCCCGTGAACGCGCGGCGCAGATCGGCGCGCGATCGCCGGGAGCTCGACTGCACCGCGGCGAGAGCGCTGACGCGGCGCAGGGACCGGGTCCGCTCGTCGCGCGTGCGCCAGGCCAGCCACAGCACGGCCGAGAGGAGCGCGGTGAGCCCCACCGCCGTCTCGACCGGCGCCGGGAGGGAGAGCGGTCCCCAGACAAGAGGCGCGCTAAGCGACGTCCGCCCGAAGAACAGGCCGAAGCCGATCATCGACAGCCCGCTCACCGCCGCCGCGGAGGACCGGCGGTCGGCACGCCAGCTCAGCGAGAGGGTGACGACGGTTCCCACGAGGAAGACGACGAGGGCGGGGACGAGCAGATTGCGGTACGTCCCGACGGGCAGGTCGACGGTGACGAGGTCTTTCCATCCCAGCACCGCACCGGCCAACGCCTCGCCGATCCCGCGCGCGATCTCGACGGGCCCCCCGAGTCGGGACGGCACGGCGAACGGTACGCACAGGACGACGAACGCGACGACGGTCGAAGCCGTGGTGGCCCAGCCGTCCCACCGCCGCCACGTCACCAGGGACACCACCAGGCTCGCGGTGACGGTCGCCGCGGCCACGAGGACGAGGAAGGCTCCCGACGCGTACACGGGCCATGCCGCCACGGCGGCGAGCGCGACCGTCACCGCCGTGTAGAGGGCTCCGGCGAGCAGGCGCGCGGGGCGAACGGCATCCGGAGTCTGTCGGGTGCTCACGACGTCGCTCCCCTCACGAGCAGACCCGAGAGGTCGTCGAGCGTGCCGATCGTCAGCACCGAGAGACCGGCGATGCTCCGCAGGCGCGGGTGCGCCCGCTCATCGCACACGACCGCGACGACGGCGGTGTCGACGGGGAACGCCAGCGCCGCCTGACGCAGGCGGGTCACCGGCACGCGCGAGCCGACGACGACGAAGGCGATCGAGAGTCTCTCGTTGGACTCGGCTGCCAGCCGGCAGATGTCGGCGACGGCCATCGTGTTCTCGGAGCGCTCGAGGGCGCTGAACCCGTCGAGCATCTGTCGCGGCGAGACGGTCGGGACGTGGCGGATCGCCCGGAGCCGTCCCTTCACCACGCGGGGGATCTCGGAGCCGGTGACGATGTCGATGTCGCGCGCGTCACGGACGGCCCGCAGCCCCAGCGAGGCGGCGGCCGCCACGGCGAGCTCGTACTCGTCGCCGTCGAGGTACTCCTGAGCGGCGGCACCGAGGACGACGGCCATGCGGGAGCGTCGCGACTCCTCGTACTGACGCACCATGAGGCGGCCGGTCTTGGCCGTGGACTTCCAGTGCACCTGACGCTGAGAGTCGCCAGGCGCGTACTCGCGGATGGCGTGGAACGACATGTCGGCGTCGACGAGACGCCGTGTCGCGCTGCCCTCGAGGTCGCGGATCAGACCCGCGCTCGTGGACGGCAGGGGCACCGTCCGCGGGTGGACGAACAACTCGTGCTCGTCGTCGAACTCGTGCTCTCGGCGGAGGAGGCCGACGGGATCGCTGCGGACGGTCGTGACGGGCCCGATGCGCACCACCCCGCGCGGCAGCGGAGGGATCTCGAGCACCTCGGTGGTGCCCTGCCCCGGTCGCAGCAGCGGCACGCCGAACTCGACGAGACCGCGACCCACCGGGATGTCGAGACGGCCCGGCAGTGCGAGACGCGCGCTGTCGTTGCGAACGGCGATCTCGCCCGTCACTCCGTGGCCCGCGACGACGCGCTCGCGTCCGAGGGTGAGCTCGACCGCGTAAGCCCGGGAGCCGAAGAGGAACGGCACGCTCATGAGCAGCAGCAGGAGGGCGGCGCTGCCCGCGACCATCCATTCCACCCAGCCGAAGACGACGCCCAGGACGAGGCCCAGCGTCGCCGCGGTCGCGACCACGACACCCGCCGGGCGCACCGTGCGCCCGGCCCAGCGCGCGGCGGTGGCGCCGGCGTCGCTCGTCGCACGCCAGAGTTCGGCGGCTCGCACGACGGCGCCCACGAGGCGCCGCGCGCGTCGCGTCGACGTGGAGGTGACCGACGTGCGCGACCCGGTGCCTGCCGCGGTGCCTGCCGCGGTGCGCGTCAGTCGCGACTCGGTGAGGCTCACGTCGGGCATCGACGTCTCCGTGGAGCGGGGGGCGTCATCGTGCGCGTTCGCTCTCGCGCTGCGTGGGCGGGGCCACGTCGAGGAGCACCTGTCCGACGACCGCTTCGGCACTGACCCCGTCGAACTCCGCCTCGGGGTGCAGGATCAGGCGGTGCGAGAGGACCGGGACCGCCAGCGCCTTCACGTCGTCCGGCGTCGCGTACGTGCGTCCCTGGGCGGCGGCGCGCGTGCGCGTGGCGCGGGTCAACGCGAGCGCCCCGCGGATGCTCACGCCGAGGCGCACCTCGTCGGCGGAACGGGTGGCATCCACGAGCCGGGCGACGTAGTCGAGCACGAGCGCGTCGACATACACGGTCGCGGCGAGGTCGGCCATCCCCACCAGCGCCTGAGGCGTGATGATGGGGCGCAGGTCGGCGGTCGCCACGGCGGCTCCGTCGAGGATCCGCACGGTCGCGGCGTGGTCGGGGTAGCCGAGGGAGGTGCGCAGGAGGAAGCGATCCAGCTGCGCCTCGGGCAGACGGTAGGTGCCCGCCTGCTCGACGGGGTTCTGGGTGGCCAGCACGAGGAAGGGCACGCCGACCTCGCGCGACACGCCGTCGATCGTGACACGGCCCTCTTCCATGACCTCGAGCAGCGCGGACTGGGTCTTGGGGCTCGCGCGGTTGATCTCGTCGGCGAGGACGATGTTGGCGAAGATCGGTCCCGCGTGGAACTCGAAGCGCCCCGCCTTCTGGTCGTAGACCGTGATACCGGTGATGTCGCCCGGCAGCAGGTCGGGCGTGAACTGGATGCGGGTGTTGGTCCCCTGCACCGACTGGGCGACCGCGCGCGCGAGCGAGGTCTTGCCCGTGCCCGGGACGTCTTCGAGGAGCACGTGGCCGTCGCTGAGCATCGCGGTCAGCACCAGTTCGACCACGTGCCGCTTGCCGAGCACGGCTCGCTCGACGTTGTCGGCGATCTGCGAGAAGGTCTGGGCGAACCAGGTGGCCTGCTCCGAGGTGATCGTCATGTCGTGGGTCTCTCTCTGGGGGGCTGGGGGGGACGGGCGGATGCCGGGATCAGGGGGCGGAGGGTGTGCCGGGGCTGCACGTCCCGGTCACGTCGAGGGTCGCCGCGTCGAGATCCCAGCCGCGCGCGGACCAGTCGACGGTGACCGTGATGTTCTTCACGCTCGTGGCGCCCTTCGGAACACGGTCACTGCCCTCGGGGCGCGGGAGCGTGGTGCCGTCCTCATCGGAGAACACCGCCTCCGAGGTGTCCACCTCGAACTGGGCCGAGTCGTTGCTGGAACTCGTCGCGATGTCGAGCTTCTCGCCCGCGACGCAGGAGCGCACGCGTGCGGCGCCGACCACCTGATAGGGAGCGCTGCCGTCGGCGGGGGTCACACGCCCGACCTCCGACCTCGTGCCCCACACCGTGTGCTCGAAGTAGACGCCGATGCCGGGGTCGCTGCCGAAGGTGTCGCTCGCGCCGTCGAAGTTCTCGTACATGACCCTGTTGTTGTGCGGCGGCTTGTTGCCGGGCGCGATGTCGGGGTCGAGATACCACCGCGCCTCGGTGCGGCCGTCGACGTCTCTCACGGTCGGCTTCGCATCCACGCGGAACGTATAGCCGCGCGGGGCCGCGCGGTCTTGATCCACGCGGTGCGTCTCGGTCACGCTCACGGATCCGTAGGTCTTGCCCTCGAACACGGAATCCACGCAGAGGGTGAAGGTGTACTCCTCGCCGTCGCGCTTCCCGCTGAACTCGCGGCGGGGGCCGCCGTCACCCGTGCGGCAGGTCGTGCCCTCCGAGATGCCGTAGCGCAGCTGGGAGTCGGTCCCGTTCGGGCTCGCGGTGGCCTGCGCGACGATGGTCGTCGACCCGTCGGACGCGGTCTTCGAGGTCAGCGTCAGGTCGGCCCCGGTGGGCGCCCCGACGCCGTGGGCCCGGACGGTGATGGCGCCGCCCTCGACCGAGCCCCCGAGTCCGGGCGGCACGTCGAAGCGGGACAGCGGAGTGACCCGGACCTCGGTCGCCGCGTTGCTCCCGACACGGAACCCCGCGACCGGCACGTCGCGCTGGGTGCGACCGACCGACACCGTCCGCGTCTCCCCCGCGCTGCTGCGGATCTCGAGCGAGCCGGTCTCGCCGGCATCCACTCCCCGCACCACGAGGTCGACGACGCCGCCCTCTCCGCTGTCGGTGACGACCGGCGTCGAGTCCACGCTGTCGGGGCGCGGCGGAGGGTCGTACGCCCACGCGGTCGTGCGGACCGAGTCGCGAGACTCCCCCACGTCGTTGACGGCGGTCACCACGTACTCGCGCTGATCTCCGTTGGGCGCGGCGATCGACGGGCACCCCCCGTCGGCAGCGCACCGCGCGACGACGTCTCCGCGGAACCGCACGGCGAATCCCGTGAGGCCCGGATAGGCGCGCCGCGCCTCCCCCGCGTCGACGCGCAGGGTCACCGCACCGTCGGCGTAGGCCGACTGACGCACGCTCGCGGGAGCCCGCGGGAACCCCTGCAGGTCGAGCACCACGCGCGCGTCGCGGGAGCCGGCGGTGGCGCGTCCCTGGGCATCGCGCAGCGTCACGCTGGCGGCGCACGTCGCGCCGGGCGCGTCGCTCGTCCAGGACGCGACGATGCTCGAGCCGGAGCCGACGGCGAAGCTCACGCCGGAGCAGTTTCCCGTCGAGCGGACGCCCACGACCTCGAGCGGCGTCCGTGGGAGAGGGTTGACCTCGCCGTCCGCTCCGACCACCGGGATCACGCAGCTCGAGCCGTCGGCCTGCGAGCACTGGCGAGAGGTGGTCCCGCCCTGCGGGAGGGTGGAGGGAGCCGAGCCCACGCGCAGGAGGAGGCGGGCCGGGGCGACGGCGTCGTGACTGGTCACCGTGATGACGGCCGCGTTCTCGGTCCCCGGGACGGCGCGATCCGCGCCCGTGACGGTGACCGTCGAACCGTCGAGCGCGACGGACGAGAACGCCGAGCCGGAGTAGTCGAGCGCATAGCGGATACCGCCCCAGTCCTCGCGTCCCAGCTGCCACGACGTCATGTTGCGAAGATCGAAGGTCGCTGTCTCGCCCGGTCCCACGGTGAGCGATCCGGGGCGGAGCTCGGGCTGGGGGTCGCGGGCCACCACATCGATCGGAACCGAGAGGAGGGTCCACTCCTGCGTCCCGGCGACGCGGACGGGGACCGTGCAGACGTCGCTCCAGGGCGAACCGGTGCCCGCGTCGTATCGCACGCGCGTGCCCGTGACCGTGCAGCGAGCCTCGCCCCGGGCCCCGGTCGTGGTGGCCTCGGTACCGACCTCGAGCGTCGCACGCCGGGGAACCGCGACGAGGGATGCCATGTCGAACTCCACCGACGACAGCTCGTCGACGCGCTGCGACGCGTTGGGGCGGAGGGCGAGGGTCACGTCGTCGTCGCCGGGGACGCGGAGGAACGCGTAGGTCGTGACCTCGGTGCCGCCGACCGTCCCGCCGGAGACCGCGAAGGGAATGACACGGCGGCTGGCGGGCAGCTCGCCCGAGAGGCGCCGACCGTCGAGGCGCACATCCGCGGGTTGCCCCCACAGCGAGACGCGGAGGTCGCCGACCTCTCCGCCAGACCAGGACGCTCGCCCCTCGAGCACGTCGACGCCCGAGGTGAAGTCGTCCCGGTTCTCCAGGGTCAGCACCGTGTCGGCCACCACCGGGTAGTCGGACACGCTCTCCCGCACGACCTTGACGACGATGAGCCCGCGCCCGGTGTTGCCGGAATCGGATGCCACGTCGTACAGGAACGACATCGTCGTCGGCGCATCCCCCGCCCGGATGACCACGCCGGCGCCGGTGACGGACTCGACCCGCTCCGCCACGCGCGCGTACTCGGGATTGTCTTCGCCGTCGACGAGGGTCTCGGGCAGGTCGGGGCGCACGGCGGTCAGGGTCAGGCGTCCCTGGGTGGGGTCGATGTCGTTCGCGAGCGGGCTGACGCGCAGTCTGCTGTCGGCGCCCGCCTGCACCTGGACGTAGTCGGTGAAGGTGATGGGGCTCGGGTTCGCCTCGGCGTCGAGCACACCGACGCGAACGGTCCCCTCGCCCGTGGCGCCCGACGTGTCGGAGACGCGATAGCGGAACGACACCTGTCCGCGGTCACCGGGGAGGGAGGAGTAGACGATCGACAGGCCGTCGGGTGAGATCGCCGCGGAACCCCGGTCGGGCGGGCTCACGATCCGGTCGAGCGAGACCGCGTCACCGTCGGGGTCGACGCCGAACGCGTCGAAGGGGATCGTCGTCGTGCCGCCGCTGAGCACGCGCCCCTGCAGGGTGTCGGGCACCGGGGCGCGGTTCGCGTCGTCGCCCAAGACGGTGAGGCGGACCGTCGCCTCGTCCCACAGGGAGGGAGCGCCCGTCGTGGAGACGCGGTAGGTGACCTCGTACGAGCCCGGCGTGGTGGGGGCGAGATAGCGCAGCACACCGCCGGAGGCGAAGGCCAGCGCATCGCTCGCGGGCTGCGCGGTCACGCTCGCGGGGTCGAGGGTCGGCCGGCCGCCGGCGGGTGAGACGTCGTTGTCGAGCACCGGGATGTCGATCTGGGCTCCGGCCCGAACGGTCACGGTGTCGTCGACCGCGATGGGCGCGACCTCCGGGGCGGGAGGCAGGAGATAGACCGTCGCCTCGCCCGTGACGCGCGCGCCCTCGTCGTCGGTGCCGTCGCCGACGCTGTAGCTCACCGTGCCCAGGAGGCCCGCTTCCCCCGTGGCGGTGCTCCCCGAGACGCGCAGGTCGTTCTGTCCGACGGTGTCGACGCTCAGCGACGCACCCCCCTCCGCGGCGGCGGTGACGTCGCTGAGCAGCAGGACGCGCCCGGTCGGATTCGACACCGCCGAGAACACGTCGAGCGTGGCGTCTTCCTGCGGGCGCACGAAGGCCACGACCGGGGAGGTCGACAGCTGCGCCGGTGCATCGGCGGGAAGGAGGGTGATGCGCGCGGCGCCGGTGGCGTCGCGGCCGCCGTCCGTCACGGTGAAGTCCACGCGGTACACGCCGGGCTGGGAGGCCGTGAAGTCGAACGTCGTGCTCCCGCCGACGACCCCGGCGGTCGCTGCGGCGTCGTCGAGGACGCGGACGGAGTCGACGGAGACGTCACCGGCGGTTCCGGTGACGTGCGGGCCGACGTCGACGGCGAGACTCGCCCCCACGGTGTCGACGACGGCGAAGGACTGTACGGCGAGCGCCGGGTCCGGTGCGACGCGAAGGAGAAGGGGTTTCGTCGTCACCGCCCCCGCGGTGTCGGCGACGGTGACGTCGAGCTGGATCGTCTGCTCGCCGCCGGAGCCGTCGTCGCTGTGCTGGTAGACGACCTCGCCGGCGGGGGTCGAGGTCACGCTTCCCACATCGCCGGGGTTGTCCACCGACAGCAGCAGCAGGGGGTCGCCGTCGGGGTCGACCCACCCGGTCAGTACGGGCACCGTGATCGTGCCTCCCCGCGCCACCTCGGGTGTGGGCCAGGGCTGCAGGCACTTCTCGACGCCGCACCACTCCGGCGCGGCGTTGGCGGCAGCGGGCGAGACGCTCAGCGTCACGGTCGCGGGAGCGGAGGTCAGCCCGTCGGCCGTCGTGCCGTCGGTGACCGCGTACGTGAAGGTCGCCGTGCCCGTCGCCTCCGGGCGCACGCGCACCGCGAGACGCTGATCGTTGTCGGTCAGGGTGAGATCGCCGAACCCCGGGTCGAGGCCCGTGACGCTCTCGCCGACGATGCTGAGCACGTCCTCGTTGGGGTCGTGGTCGTTGAGCAGGACGGGGAGGGTGACGAGTCGGCCCGCCCGCACCCCGAAGGCATCGGGCTCCGCGACCGGCGGCTTCGGATCGAGCACCACGCTGAGCTGCTCGTCGCTCTGCACCGCGGCCTGCTCCGTCCGATCGTCGAGGCTCCAGCTCTGGCTCGAGGCGACGAGGGTCCCGTCGGGGACCGTCCACACCCATCCGCTACGCGTGTCGTTCAGGATGACCGCGTGATCGGTCGCGACGAACACCGGGCGGCGCTGATCGGGGAGGGCCGCGCCGGCGTAGTCGAGAGGGGTCTCGCCCGCGTCGGAGCGCCACAGGGTCCCCCCGGACGCCCCGGGGAGGAGCCACGCCGCGTACGCGACGCCACTCCGCGAGAGCGGGGCGGCCGGTTGTCCGAGCACCGTGCCGCCCGCGCCCACTTCGCGCTGCGGCGCCGATCCATCGGCCGGGATCGCCCACAGCGACTGCTCGTCGGCCACGTAGACCGCTCCGCCCCGCGGATCCGGCGCCGCGATGACGACCTGGTCGGCGACCGGCACGTCGACGGCCTCCGCACCGCGGATCCAGGCCCGCCCGACGTCGGCGTCGACGACGACCCACGTGTCACCCGCCGCGGACAGCAGCGGCGTCGCGATGTCGGCGGTCAGCTCGTCGCGCGAGCGCATCTCGTCGGCGGCGACGTCGTAGCGGATGACGGAGGAGTCGGCCGCGGAGTAGGCGAAGAGCATGCCGCGGTCGTCGAGGGCGATGGCATCCGCCGTGTACGCGGGCGCGTCGCCGCCCGCCGTGTCGAACGGATCGAGCTCGGATGCCGCCTGCCCGGCCTCACTGAGCCGGCCCGCGAACAGCGCGCCGGTGTCGGTGCGGTACACGACGTAGTCGCCGGCGGTGACGACCGAGGTGGTGCCGGGCGGGGTGTCGGGAGCGGACTCGAGCTGCTCCTGCTGGAGGTCGACGGGCTGGGCCTCGTCGATGCGCGACAGCTTGCTGTAGCTGTCGGTGAAGAGGTACGCGCCGTCGCCGCTCTGCGCGACCTCGCTGGGGTTCCCCGCCGAACGGACGGTGTCGAGCTCGCCCACCGCGGTGTTCACGCGCGCGTATCGCTGCCCCTCGGCCGTCTGCAGGGCCCACACGGAGGTGTCGACCTCGGGCGTCTCCTGCGCGTCGAGCCCGGGCCAGACCACGCTGGCGGTGATCACGAGCACGGCCGCAGCCAGGGCCGCGGACAGCCCCGCGATCGTCCGCCGCCTCATCAGAGCACTCCGGTGGCGTAGAGGGCGGCGACCACGACGGCTCCCGCGGCCACGACGGATGCGCCCGCGAGCGCCCAGGGCAGGATGTGGCGCCCCGCCTCGGTCGGCGACGAGATGTCGGTGTCCTCGTCGCGGGCGAGACCCCGGACGCCGGACGGATCGCGGAACTTGCGTCCGCCCTCCCGCTCGATCCGTGAGCGGACCGGCCCGCGCAGCGCGGTATCGGAGAAGTCGACGCCGTTCGCCGTGGGCGACCAGTGAGCGTGGGGGATCTCGAGGGCGGTGGCCGCGAGGCCCACCTCGACCTGGACGCGCTGGAGGTCTTCCCCGAAGGCGCGCGCGCTGGAGTGGCGGTCCCGGGGATTTCGTGCCATGGCGCGGGCGAGGACGGCCTCCAAGGACGGCGGCACGTCGGCCCGGGGGATCTCGGTGTACGACGCGCGGGCGATGCGGCGGCGCAGCTGTTCGCGGGAGTTCTGTCCGCGCTCGCGACGCTCGAAGGGGCTGTGGCCGGCGAGCAGCGAGTAGACCGTCGCCCCGAGGCTCCACACCTCGCTCGGGACCGTGCCGGCCGTCTGCTCGGCGATCACCTCGGGAGCGCTCCACGGCACGGACATCGCCAGCATCTCATCGGCGTCCGGGCGCACGAGCGACGAGGAGATGCCGAAGTCGGCGAGGACGGGGGCGCCGAAGGTCGTGACGAGGATGTTGCTCGGCTTCACGTCTCGGTGCACGAGGCCCGCGTGATGCGCGGACTCGAGGGCCCCGGCCATCCGCACGCCGATGGCGAGCACCTCGGCGAGGGGGATCCTCTCGACCCGGTACCGCTGGGCGAGCGAACCCGGGCAGTACTCCATCACGATGTAGGGCCGCCCGTCGGCGGAGATGCCCGCCTGGTAGACCGTCACGATCGACGGGTGCGCCGACAGCTGCGCGAGCACGTCGGCTTCGGCGTTGAACATCCGCAGAAGGTCGGGGTCGCGCACGTCGCTCGGCAGGACCTTCACCGCGACGTCGCGGCGGGGCATGTCTTGGCCGTAGAGGAAGACGTCGGCGAAGCCGCCCGAACCCAGCGGCCGGATGTAGGCCAGACCGGGAAGGACCGGGGGCGACGAGGGCAGGCGCTGCGGCATGGTGCCCCCTCCCGAACGATGCCCGCGACTGAGCGGGCGGACAACCCGGCAATGCTAACAAAGCGGCCTCCGCCATCCGGCGGGGCTGTGCACAGTCTCAGGGCGCGGCGGGGCCCGGGTCGCGGGGGTCGAACGGAGCGTCGAGAGAGCGGGTGAGGTCGTCGAGCATCGCCGCCACCTGGGGTTCCACGAACTCGGCGACGGCGGCCTGGATCCGTAGACGGTGGTGGAGGAGGATCGTGCAGACCTCGCGTCCGATCATGTTCGCGTAGTCATCGGCGAGCCCCACCTCCTGGCGGAGGGCCGCTTTCGCGGCATCCGACAGCGGAGGCAGTGCCGGGATCACCGCGTCCTCCTCCGCCGCCAACCCGGTGAGGGTGAACAGGAAGGGCGCGCCGGGCTCGGGCTCGGGATCGAGCGGGAGCCCCTCGAACTCGGGTTCGAGCCCCTCGGAGGGGCGGTAGGTCCGGCGCCGATTGCGCTCCGCCTGCTGATCCAGCTCGGCCTGCAGCATGGGGAGGTTGCGCGAGGTGTAGTCGGCGACGGCGTGGTCCACGATGGTCTTCACGCGCGTGGAGAGCCCGTGCTGGACGCCGTGCGGCACGTCCGATCCGAGGCCCGCGGCCGACAGGACCGGCGAGCCGAAGCAGCGGCGGCACGGCGCGATGCGCCCGCGGTGGTTGGCGGGCTCCCACCGGGGCAGCCATTTCAGCCAGGCGTCCACCGCCTGGCCGACCTGGGTCTCGAGCGACCGCTCCACACCCCTACGCTAGCCCGACACGCCCGGGGAACGGGGATGCCGCGACCCGCGAGTGTCCGGGTACGTCTCGCGGGACACGTCTCGCGGGACACGTCGCCTCGCACGGGCCGAGCGGTACCCGCGACCCCCTCCACTCGTTCGGGCGGGTCCGCCCGGGCATCACACCCCCTCCGAGTCGTCGTCCTCCCACGTCCACCGGGGGCGCTCCGTCCGCGCGCGCACGAGGAAGACGCCGAACACCCCCGCCACCAACGCCGCGCCCGCCAGCACGGCCCCGGGCCAGCCGAGGGCGACCGTGCCGGCCGCGGCGACGGCACGCGTGGGGTCGGCTCCGCTCACGAGACCCCCGAGCACAATCCCCGCGAGCTCGCCCACGAACGCGCCGATCGCGCAGGGCACGGCGGCGAGGTAACCGGGCGGGTCCGCGTGAAGCCCCCAGAACAGGATGCCGGCGAACGTCGCCAGCGAGAACACGATGCCCACGACCCCGGGGATCGGGCCGAGGCCCTCGACGGGGATGACGTCGCTGTCGAGGATCAGACTGGCAACCCCGAGGCCGCCGATGCCCAGCGCCACGAACGTCGCGGCGGCGAAGACGACCGCGACCGGCGGGGTCACCCCGGCCGGTCGCGGTTCATCGGTCATGGCATCGGCGTCTCAGCTGGAGAACTGCGGGCCCGCCTCGAGGGTCCGCTCGTACTCGCGCTGCGCCTCGTCGTTCAGTTCGGTGACGCGACGGCCGCGGCGGGCCACCCACGCTCCGAACCAGATCGTGAGCTCGCGGCCCAGCACGAAGGCGACGATCGCGAGTGGGGCGAGCACGTTCTCGCCGAGGAGGTCGACACCCTCGCGGGCGGTGAGCATCCAGAACGGGGCGGCGAAGAGCGCGCCCAGCAGGTGGCCGGCCCACGCGATGACGCCCACGATCAGGCCCCAGACGACCCAGTGGCCCCAGCGCCCGCGGTTGATGATCGCGCCGAGGAACCAGAAGCCCAGGAAGAAGGCCACCGTCGGCACCCACAGACCCCAGGTGGAGAGCACGCCGAGAGCGGCATCGGGCAGGCCCGCGAGGTCGATCTCGCGCGTGAGCAGACGCAGTCCCAGCGTCGCAGCCAGGTAGAGCACCGCGAACGCGAGCGCGGCCAGCAGGCCGATCGCCCCGGCGGCGCCGCGGTTGCCGCGCGGGCGCGGAGCCTCGGGGGCCTGGACGAAGATGGGCTGCGCGCCGTTGCTGTACGCGGTCGGTGCCACGGCCGTCGGGGCGTCGGCGGCACGCGTGTCGGAGACGGTCGGCGACGCGACCGACGCCGACGGGGCTGCCGCGGCCGCACCCGCGGCTGTCGCCGTGCCCGCGCCCGCGGCGGCGGTCGTGGCGTCGGCGACGTCGGTGCGCTGCGTGGGCGCGTCGGCGACCGGCGGGGTCTCCGGCTCGGCGGAGGCGGCGTAGGCGGCCCAGCGGGCGTCTTCGTCGTCGAGATCGGTGGTGGTCGTGGGAGCGACCGGGGAGGCGTCGTGCACCGTCGCCGCGGTCGCCGCGGTCGGCTGCACGGCGGACGCGGTCGTCGACGCCGCGTTCTCGTGCTGCTCGCGCTCGTCCCACGCGGCGGCCGCCTCGGCGGGGTCGACGGCGTCACGGCGAGCGGCCTCGGCGTCGGCGAGCCCTTCGTGGGCGCGCCCGACCACGTCGTGCGCCTCGTCCTTCGGCTCGTCGACGGGGTCGCCGTACGACTGGGGGTCGCTCATCGGGGTCTCCTCACGCGCGCAAGTGTCTGCCGCGCCAGGCTAACCCGCGCTCCCCGCCGCGCGGCGCAGGCGTGCCGTCGTGTGTCGGTCTGGCCCGTGTCGACGGGGGCATCTAGGGTGACTGCATGCCCCGTCGCCTGTTCCGTCCGGCCGGCGCGGTCGTCTTCGCGGCCGCGGCGGTCATCGCGTTGAGCGCGTGCGCACCGGAGGACGGCGGCGACACCGCTCCCGCCTCCCCGGCCCCCTCGTCATCGGACGCGTCCGCCGCGACCCCGATCCCGACGCTCACCCCCACGGCCGTGCCCGCGGAGATCCCCACCGACTGCCGAGCGATGCTCTCCGCCGACGTGCTGTCGCAGCTGGCATCCGTCCCCCTGAACGACCCGGCCGCCGGCCCCTCGGGTCCCCAGGCCGACGGTTCGCTGGTCTGCATCTGGCGCGACCCCGCCGCCGACACCACGGGACTCCTGACGCGCATCACGCGGATGGACCGCGGCCCGGCACTCGACATGCTCAACGACCTCGTCGCGACGCAGGGGTTCAGCTGCTACACGCCCGACGACGGGACGCGCTGCGAGAAGACCTGGATCAACGACACCTACCCCGTCAACGACGGACGCACGCTGTTCTGGCGCGACGACGTGCTCATCGACACGCAGTACTCCAACCTTGCGCCGACCGGGTACACCGCGAGCATCATCGCCTCGATCTTCGGCTGACGCTCTTCGCCCCCGGCGCAGACTCGAGTCGGGCCCCACTCGCTGCGCGCCGTGACGTCGAGCGAACGATCAGTCCTTGCCGGGGCACTCGACGTCCCGCTGACCTGTGCAGGTGCCCCGCGCGCCCTCTCCGCGTGAAGACACCGAGGAGGCGACGCCGGGAGCCCGCGGGGTCCTGGCGTCGCCTCCTCGGCGGCGCACACCTCAGCCTTTGAACATCGTCCAGAGCTTGTCGTACTGCTCCTTGACATCGACGGAGCAGGGCTCGGACGCGACCGCGCGCTTCATCTGCTCCGCATCGGCCACCACCACGGCCCCCTGCCCCTGGGCGGTGAGATAGTCGGCGGCACCGGTGATGGGCGGGACGTACTTGATGTAGTCCGCGTTGGCGGCCGCGTGCGCGGGGTCCAGCATCCAGTTCAGGAAGATCTTGGCGTTGTCGGGGTGCGCGGCGCTCTTCAGGATCCCCCAGTTGTCGGTGGAGACGACGAACCCTTCCTCGGGGAAGACATACACGAGGTCAGGGTTCTGCGCCTGCGCTCGGGCGAAGGATCCGTTCCACATCGTCGACAGCACTGTTTCGCCTCCCGCCAGACGATCGATCGTCCCATCGGAGCTGATGATCTTCACGTTCGGCTTGAAGTCGTTCAAGAGGTCGAGGGCGGCCTGGTAGGCGGAACCGTCCGTCGTACACGGCTGCGCACCGACGGCCATCAGCGCACCGTCGATCACGAAACGCTGATCGTCATGGAGACCGATCTTGCCGACCGCGCTCGCGGGGGCCGAGAAGTAGTCCTTCCACGAGGTGACGGGCTCGGTGACGACATCGGAGTTGTAGGCGAGGGCGTTGTAGAGCACCGAGTAGGGAGTCGTGTACGCGCGGCCCTCATCGAAGTACGGGTCGACGAAGTCCGCGTCGATGTTGCCGCCGTTGGGCCAGGTCATGGCGTCGATCTCCTGCAGTTGTCCACTCGAGATGAGGTCTTCCGCCACGTAATCGCTGATCGAGACGACGTCATACGTGGCGGCGCCCGTCTTCACTTTCGCCACCATCTCCTCAGCCGACGAGAAGGTGTCGAGATTGACCGTGATCCCCGTCTCCTCGGTGAACTGGGAGAGCAGCTCGGGGGAGATGTAGTTGGTGTAGTTGTACAGGTTGAGTTCCCCCGAACCGGACGTGGGGAAGGGACCTGCCGCTCCGGGATCGGGGGCAGCCGGAGCACTGCCGGCGCAAGCGGTCATCGAGAGCGCGACAGCGAGGCTTCCGCCCATGGCTGCGAGCGCCCGGGCGCGGGTTGTCGAGCGAGTGAGGATCATCATCAGGCTTTCTTTCGGGAGAGGAGGTGAGAGGCGACGAGAACGGCGATGGAAGCGATCAGGATGAGCGAGGAGAGGGCGTTGATCTCGGGGGTGAGCCCCACCCGCAGTGCGCCCCAGATGTAGAGCGGAAGGGTGGTCGAGCCGGGTCCGGAGGTGAAGAACGACATGACGAAGTTGTCCATCGAGACGATGAAGCACAACATCGCGCCGGACACGATCGCCGGCTGCAGCATCGGGAGGGTCACCCGGCGGAAGATCCGCCACTCGTCGGCACCGAGATCGGCGGCCGCTTCGAACTGCGTCCAGTCGGCCCCGGCGAGACGGGAGTGGATCGGCAGCAGGGCGAACGGCAGACCCACCACCGCGTGAGCGAGGATCATCGCCGGGATGCCGAGGGGGACGTGAACCCACGCGAACAGGCTCAGCAAGGCGATCGCGAGCACGATCTCGGGCAGGATCAGCGGGGCGGAGATGAGGGCGAGGGCGAAGCGCGACGAGCGCCGGCGCATTCCGATGAACCCGACCGCGGCGAGCACGGCCACGACGACCGCTGTCGCCGTCGACCACGCCGCAACGGTCAGCGAGTTCCACAGGGCTTGTCGGATCGGTTCGGACGCGAACACCTGCTCGAACCAGCGGACGCTGAAGCCGGTCCAGACCGTGGCGATGCTGTTGGCGTTGAAGCTGTAGACCACGACGACCAGCAGCGGCAGGTAGAGGAACAGCAGCAGGCACACGCCCACACCGGAGAATCCCGGGAACGAGCGCAGCGAGACGAAGCGGCGGGGGCTCACACCAGGCTCGCTCTCTGTCCTTGTGCCGCCAGTCTCTTCGCGCCCAGGGCGAAGACGAGGAGCGCCATCATGGTCACGCACAGCAGCGCCACCGAGATGGCGGCTCCGAACGGCCAGTTCATCGAGTCGCGGAACTGGCGCTGGATGATCGTTCCGATGAGGTCGACCTTGGACCCGCCGAGAAGCGTGGGCTGCACGAACGCTCCCAGACAGGGGATGAACACCAGGATGCTCCCGGCCAGGATCCCCGGTCGGAGACTGGGAAGCAGTATGCGGCGTACCACGCGACCACGCGTCGCTCCCAGGTCGTAGGCCGCCTCCGCGAGGCGGTAGTCGAACTTCATCGCGCTCGTGTAGACGGGCAGGATCATGAAGGGGACGAAGACGTAGACCAGTCCGATGAAGGTGGCGAACACGCTCGGGTACAAAGCCGTCGGAGGAAGGCCGAGCATGCGGAGCGTGTTGTTCACGACACCCTGATCGTTGAGCATGATCATCCACGCGTAGGTGCGGATGAGGGTGTTGGTCCAGAACGGGATGGTCACCGCCAGGAGGAGCAGAGCGCGCACGCGAGGTGTCCGAGTGGCGATCCACACAGCCGTGGGGACGGCGACGACGACCGCGATGAACGTCGTCAGGGCGGCCATCCACACCGATCGCCAGAGGGCCTGAAGGTACTGAGGAGCGAACACGAGCTCGCCCTGGAAGTCCTCCTCGAACACCAGACGTCGCCAAGCGTCGAAGGTGAAGGGAGTGTCGACGCCGACGCCGCCGGAAGCACGGCTCAGGAACGAGTACGCGATGACCAGCAGGAGCGGCGCTCCCACGAGCAGCGCACCGATGAGCACAGCCGGCGTCGCGAGCGTCACCGTGCCCGAGCCCGGGCGGCGCCACGCGGAACGCCGCAGACGACGCGGCGTGAAGGCCTCCCGGGCGCGCACACGCCCGCCGTCCCGTGTCATTTCGGGACCACCTTCACGCGACCGGGTTGCGGCGCGAGCGAGATGGATGAGCCCGGACGCGTCGGACCGTCGTACGAGGCGCTCACGCGAGCCCACACACGCTCGTCCGGCCCCACCTGAACGCACAGGCGCACGTCGGCGCCCAGGAACTCGCACGCGACGAGACGGCCCGCGAAAGCGCCGTCGGCGGCGACCCGGAAGTGCTCCGGGCGGACTCCGAGAAGCAGGTGTTCGCCGACGGGGGGCGTGTCCTGCGACAACGCGTCGGCGGGCAGCGACACACCCCCCGATGTGCGGATACCTCCCGGACCGGCGACGGCGTCGACGAAGTTCATCTCACCGATGAACGCGGCGACGAACCGGGACGCCGGGCGTTCATAGAGGTCTCGGGGTTCTCCGAGCTGTGCGATCTTGCCCTGGTCGAACACCGCGATGCGGTCGCCCATGCTCATGGCCTCCTCCTGATCGTGCGTGACGAAGACGAACGTGACGCCGGACTCCACTTGAATGCGCTTGAGCTCGGTCTGCATGCTGCGACGCAGCTTCAGATCCAGTGCAGATAGCGGCTCGTCCAAGAGGAGGACTTCGGGCTGCTTCGCGAGGGACCGCGCAAGCGCGACGCGCTGCTGCTGTCCGCCCGAGAGCTGCCCGGGCTTGCGATTCGCGACCGAGGTGAGACGGACGAGGTCGAGCATCTCGTCGACGCGCGCGCGCACGTCGGGAGAGCGTGGACTCCTCCCCTCCATCTCTAGGCCGAAGGCGACGTTCTGCCGAACCGTGAGGTGGGGGAACAGTGCGTAGGACTGGAAAACGGTGTTCACACGACGGCGGTACGGAGGAAGACCGTCGATGCGGGTCTCCCCCAGCCAGATCTCCCCGGCGGTGGGCTGCTCCAAGCCCGCGATCGCGCGGAGCAGGGTTGTCTTCCCGCAGCCGGAGGGTCCCAACATGACGAAGAACTCGCCGGGCACGATGTCGAGATCGATGCCATCCAGGGCCCGGAACGTCGCCCCCTCGGGAGCGGCGAACTCTTTGGTCAGCCCCCTGATGGACAGGGGATCGCGCGTGAGTGTGGTCATCATCGGGTTCCTCTCGGGTCTTCGCGCACGCCGGCGACCGCGCGGCGGTGCACCGGGGGCGCTTGTCTCCACACCGGACGGGCCGTCTCGAACTGTTGCGCGAGGGCGAGCAGGAGGGCTTCCTGCCGCGGGGGCGCGATCAGCTGCAGACCGACCGGAAGCCCGTCCTCGCTGAAGCCGCACGGCACGCTGAGCGCAACGAAACCCGTCACCGTGATGCGCCAGCACGGTCGCATCCACTGCAGGTAGTCGGTCTGTTCGATGCCGTTGATCTCCCGCGGCCAGGTCGTGCTCACGGGGAAGGGCAGCACGGACGTGACGGGGGCGGCGAGCACGTCGATGTCGTCGAAGAGGCTCATCATCGAGGCGAAGACCCGCTCACGTCGCGCGAATGCCGTCTGCACCTGCTCGACGGTGATGCGCAGCCCGTCCTCGGTGTTGGTGATCAGCTCCGCACCCAGGAGATCGCGTTCCTCCCGGAGCGCGCCGGAGAACTCGCGGGCATACAGGAGAGCGCGGAACGTGCGGAAGACGTCGTCCGCGTCCTCGAGACGCGGCTCGACATCGACGACCGAGTGGCCGAGTGACAGGAGCGCAGGACGCCCGTCCTCGTCGAGGACTCGCGTCACCTCCGGCTCGATGTCGAGACCACCCACCGTCCGACTCCAGCCGATGCGGAGCGGCTCGGCAAGCGCGGGCACGCGCGCGGGGAAGCCCTCCGTCAACGCGAGCGCGGAGCGCGTGTCCGGTCCGGCCAGGGCCGACAGCAACAACGCCGTGTCGCCGACGGTGCGAGCCATGGGGCCGGCGGTCGCGAGGGTGTCCCACGCGTCCCCGGCGACATTGGGAACCCGACCAGCGGAGGGGCGAAGGCCGACGACATTGCAGAACGCCGCCGGGTTGCGCAGCGATCCCCCCATGTCGGATCCGTCTGCGACGGAGGTGAGACCCGTCGCCAGAGCAGCCGCCGCTCCTCCGCTCGAACCGCCCGCAGAACGATCCCCCGCGTATGGGTTCGACGTCAGGCCGAAGACCCGGTTGTACGTGTGAGAACCGGTGCCGAATTCCGGGGTGTTGGTCTTGCCGTAGATCACCGCCCCGGCGTGCCGCAGCCTCGAGACGACCAGGGCGTCGCGCGAGGGCACGTGATCGGCGTGACGCAGCGAACCGTACGTGGTGCGCAGGCCCGCCGTGTCCTGCAGATCCTTCACCGCGACGGGAAGACCCTCGAGCGGGCGAGCCGCGAGCCCGCGTGCTCGGCGCGCGTCGGAAGCCGCGGCCGCACGCTGCGCGCTCTCGAAGTCCGTCGAGACGATCGCGTTGATGACCGGATTCACGCGGTCCACCGCGTCGCGGGTGAGAGCGAGCAGTTCGACGGCGCTCAGCGTGCCCCGGGCGAGCGCGTCGAGCTGCTCCCCCGCACTCGCCCGCAGGAGACCGTCGACCAGGAAGTCACTCATGTTGCATCATCTCGACGTTTTCGAACTTTCCATGGCGCCTGTTTGGCGGCATCGGTAGTTATTGTGCACTCTCGTGACGACAATGGCGCCCGTGTTCACGGGAACGTAACGAGATCGGTCGCCCGCAGGAAACATCGCCGGGATGCGGTTGACTGTGTGGCGATGAACGATGCGACGACCCTCAACGCGACCGATCGCGAGATCTGCGCAGCACTGCTGCGCAATGGGAGGGCGACGTGGCGCCTGATCGCCTCCGCGATCGACGTCCCCGAACGCACCGTCGCGCGTCGCGCTCAGGCGATGCTCCACTCCGAACAGGTGCGCGTCAGCGCGCTGATCACTCCCGAGATCCTCGGACGCGACCTCGCGTTCGTCATGCGCGTGACTTGCGAACCGCGCAATCTGCGACACATCGCGCGGTGGTTCGCCCGCCGAGACGAGACCCTCTGGGTAGCCACGCTCGCGTCGTCATCCACTGTGCTCGCCGAGTGTCACACGTCTTCCGACGGCTACGCCGACTTCATCGAACGGAAGGTCGCCGACCTGCGCATCGTCGACTACGCCTTCACTCCGATCCACACGTACCACCGCACCGTACGGGGGTGGCAAACCGACATCCTCTCGCCGGAGAAGCTCGCGATCCTCGGCGAAGACGAGTCGTCGGCGCTGCGCGTCGAACAGGCGACCTCGGGTGAGCTCGACGACATCGAGCGAGGGATCGTCGCTCAGCTCTCGCAGGACGGTCGTCGCCCGACCGACGCGATCGCCGCGGCACTCGGACTGTCCAAGGCGGTGGTGCGCAAGAAGCTGTACGACCTGCAGGCGAGCGACCGGGTGAGCATCCGCGCCGTGATCGAGCCGAGTCTGTTGGGCTACCCCTTCGAGGTCCTCGTGAACGTTCACGGCTCACCCGAACAGCGCGAACACGCCGCCCGCATCCTCGCGGCGGACGGTCGCACGCGCCTCGCGATGGACACCCCCGCTGACGGCGGCATCCACGCTCTGATCGCCCTGCGCCACCCGCGGGATCTCCAGAGCTTCCTCCAGGGCGTTTCGGACTCCGGGGCCGCCGTCGACGCGGAGCCCCTGCTGACGACGTACAAGCGCAGCGGCTACGTCCTGCCCGCGGCCGCGGGCGACGCGGACTGACGCTCACTCACCGAAGGCGCGGGATGCCACGATCCCGGCGTAGCCCTCCGGTGCCCAGTTCGTCAGGGTCGACGACACCCAGCGGTCGCCGCGCAGATCGTGGACCTCGACGACACCGCCGCTCTCGCGCTCGCAGTGGACCGTGTCGCCGGAGACCTGGCATCCGAACCCCTGTGACGACAGCGTCGCCTGGACCGCCGACGCCCCTTCGGGGGTGACCGTCGACACGGTGGTCTCGAGCGCCTGCCCGGCTCCGCCCCGCCAGTGGCACGTCACGACCACCGTCGCGCCGGATGCCGCGACGGCCTCCGGCGTCGATGCGGCGGGCGTCCGTCGCTGCGACAGCAGGTTGTCGCGCGACCACACCAGCGACGACCACAGCTCCGACGTGTACAGCTCGCGGCAGGTGGTGGCCGGGGTCGGGGGCTCCTCGGAAGCGACGGCGGTGGGCGTCGCCCCCGCCGCGCGGAGGGTGTCGCCGACGAACGTCACCGTGCCCGGGATACCGGGGAGGGCGAGCACGACCAGGACGGCGACCACCACGGTGCAGATGATCCCCGCCGGCCACGCGATCCACAGGTTCCGGCCACCGAGTCGTGCCATCCGTTCCTCCCCGTCCACGGTAGGCGCACTCCCCCGCGGCACCCGACACCCGACACGCCGCGGACCGCCAGACGTCGCCGACGCGAAACGCCGCGGACACGAGACGTCGCCGATCCGAAACCCCGCGGACACGACGAAGGCCCCCGGCGGGAGCCGGGGGCCTTCGTACGGGACGGATCCCTTACTCGATCAGTTGTAGCTGCCGGGCGTGAAGTCGTCCGTCGTGAAGCTGTCGAAATCGACATAGCTCAGGTCGGCGTCGGAGTACGCACCGTCCGAGGCGAAGATGCGGTTGGGGTACCGCTCGCTCTTGGCCTCCTCCGTCGCCTCGACGGTGACGTTGCGGTACTTCGACAGGCCCGTCCCCGCGGGGATGAGCTTTCCGATGATGACGTTCTCCTTGAGGCCGACGAGCGGGTCGCTCTTGCCCTCCATGGCCGCCTGCGTCAGGACGCGGGTGGTCTCCTGGAACGACGCGGCGGACAGCCACGACTCCGTCGCGAGCGACGCCTTCGTGATACCCATCAGCTCGGGACGACCCGACGCGGGACGCTTGCCCTCGCCGACCGCCTCGCGGTTGATGCTCTGGTACCGCTTGAAGTCGACGAGCTCGCCGGGGAGCAGGTCGGTGTCGCCGTGGTCGACGACGGTGACCTTGCGCAGCATCTGGCGCACGATGACCTCGATGTGCTTGTCGTGGATCGGCACACCCTGCGAGCGGTACACGCCCTGGACGCCGTTCACGAGGTACTTCTGCACCTCGCGGGCACCCTGCACGCGCATGACCTCCTTGGGGTCGAGCGTTCCGACCTGGAGGGGCTCGCCGACGGTGACGTGCTGGCCGTCCTCGACCAGGAGCGTCGCGCGCTTCAGGACGGGGTAGACGACCGGCTCGTCGCCGTTGTCGGGCGTGAGGATGACCTTCTTGGCCTTCTCGGTCTCGTCGATCGTGATGCGGCCGTCGGCCTCGGCGATCGGCGACGCGCCCTTGGGGGTACGCGCCTCGAAGAGCTCCTGCACGCGGGGCAGACCCTGCGTGATGTCATCGGCCGACGCCGAACCACCGGTGTGGAAGGTACGCATCGTCAGCTGGGTACCGGGCTCACCGATCGACTGGGCCGCGATGATGCCGACGGCCTCGCCGATGTCGACGATCTTGCCGGTGGCCAGCGAGCGGCCGTAGCACTTCGCGCAGACACCGACGGCGGAGTCGCAGGTCAGCACGGAGCGGACCTTGATCGACTCGATGCCACCGGCGACCAGCTTGTCGATGAGCACGTCGCCCACGTCGTCGCCGGCCTCGGCGAGAACCGTGCCCTGCGCGTCGACGGCGGCCGTCGCGAGCGTCCGGGCGAACACCGAGTTCTCGACGTTGGCGTCCTTGACGAGCGCACCCGTCGAGTCGGCGGCGGCGATCGGGAGCTCGAGGCCCTTCGACGTGCCGCAGTCCTCCTCGCGGATGATGACATCCTGCGAGACGTCGACGAGACGACGCGTCAGGTACCCCGAGTCGGCCGTACGGAGGGCCGTGTCGG
>Ga0308172_1000390_pt1 | contig 59190 bp, 119 predicted proteins | sample PhyGR2_FD_202134 | JGI IMG/M metagenome (GOLD analysis project Ga0308172, IMG submission 202134) | Phyllosphere microbial communities from UC Gill Tract Community Farm, Albany, California, United States - DLSLSG.R2 | ecosystem: Host-associated > Plants > Phyllosphere > Unclassified | place... | reverse complement strand
GGTGGGTGGGGGCGGGGATGCTGCCCGTATCCGTGAAACCAATAGGCAGCTAAACGAATTTATCCGGCGTGGCAAGATAGGCAGCCATAAAGATGCGGGCTGGAACACGAGAGGACGAATGTGACAGGTCATTCACAATACGTTATGTTAGACTTGGGCTATGGATTTTGGGGATGATCGACTACCTGCTCGTTTCTGGGAAAAGGTAGACGTAGATGAGCGTACAGGTTGCTGGGAGTGGACTGCATCTCGGTCAAGCATGACGGGCTACGGCTGGTTCAGGGTAGAGGGTAAAACCCGCAACGCCCACCGGGTGGCTTGCATTGCAGCCTACGGCGAACCCCCTAGCGGGGATAAAAGTTACGCTATGCACTCATGCGATAACCGAGGTTGCGTAAACCCCGATCATTTGAAATGGGGGACACCTTCCGATAATTCTTGGGATAAGGTTTTGAAAGGACGCGGACCTAAGCCACGGGTTACCCATTGTTCCGAAGGACATGAGTTTACAGAAGAAAACTCGTACATTCCCAAAGGCTCTAAGACTCGTCATTGCCGGGAGTGCCATAGACGTTGGTGGAGAGAATGGAACGAACGTCGCAAAAGCCCGGGGTACGTCCCAGGTCGCAAGGGGGTGAAAGTCGAAAGATGAAAAAGTATCTGCATTTTGATATTGAATCCAGCAACGCCGGTAAGCAATACGGAATGCCCCCGCATGAATTTGTGCGGTTATTTCAGTATGCGTGGAATGACGGTCCTGTAGAACTTAAAGAGGTTCACACCCCGGAAGATTTGGAGTGGGTCAAGGATTTGATCCGTTCGGCTGACTACGTAGTTGGTCATAACGTCATTTTTTTCGATCTCTCCGTTATCTTCGGTGTGGACAGTATTGAGCCGCTGCAAATGGCGCTGGATCGAAAAGTCATTGACACGTTCGTAATGGCGTCGCTTGTAAACCCCGCCCCGTACAAGTACATCAACAAAGACGGGCGAGAGGTCTTCGATGCGGCAAAGCCTGAGCGGGCAATGAAGTGGCTGAGCCTTGACGAGCAAGCGCACCAACTGGGCGTCCCGGGCAAGATGGGTAACCTGAAAGAGCTTGCCAAGAAGTACCAACCTGAGGGCACCAAGGTAGCCGACTACGACTATTCACTCATTCCGCTTGATGACGAAGAATTCTTGGCGTACGCGCGGCAGGACGTGATTGCTACCCGGCACATCTTCAAGGCTCTGCTCGAAATGCAGCGTCAACAGAAGTATTCGGGCGAGTATATTTGGCGTGAGATGATCGTTAACTCAATCAACGCTCAGATTTCCCGTACGGGTGTGCTGGTTAACACCGACGAAGCACAAGAGCGAGTGGATGAGTTGCTGAAAGAACGTGAAGAGATTATGGACTGGCTAGTTCGTGATTTCGATATGCCGACCAACTCTAAGCAGCCGTGGAAGACGAATGCGGGTAAAGGCGCAATCATCAAGGCGTTCGAGTCTTTCGGGATTGTCCCGGAGGGTAACGACACCTGGGGCCGTACCGCATCGGGAGCGCCGTCGTTCTCTGGTGAGACAATGCTTGCTATCTCGGAAGGCACGGAGGCTGAGAAACTGGGCCGAGGTCTTGCCACGTTGCAGGGTCAGCGCTCACTTGCTCAACTTGCCCTTGATTCCACCTACGAGGACGGTCGTATCCACCCGGATATCTCTTGTCTTCAGCGCTCGGGTCGTACCTCTGTTCAGCGCCCGGGTCTTACCGTGTGGACGGCGCGCGGTCCGGGAGCAGTGGAGAAGCGCTACATGATCGCCGACCCAGGTACAAAGATGGTGGAGATGGATTATTCCGCCGCTGACGCCCGTGCTGTTGCTGCTGTATCCGGGGATGAAGAATTTGCTAAGCGCTTTGCACCTGGTGTGGATGCTCACGACCTGACGGGTGAGATTTTCTTCGGCAACGAGCGCTACTACGCTGACCGCACAAACCTGCGCCAAATCGCTAAGATCGGCGGTCACAGCCTGGCTTACCGGGTGGGCGCACGAAAGCTGGCAGCATCGGTGGGTGTTACGGTTGCAGAAGCCGCGGAGTACATCGACAACTACAAAAAGGCGTATCCGTGGGTGACCATGTGGCAAGAAACCGTCACGCGAGAGGGCGACAGGGGCTCTGTAACGAACTGGTGGGGCCGAAAGATGACGGTGGACCCCGACCGCTCTTTTAACCAGTCTGCGGCGCTCATCGGGCAGTCGAGTACAAGAGAAATCCTGTTTGACGGCCTGATTCGTATTGCGTACGACAACATCGAACTGATACGCTGGGTCCGCATGACCGTACACGACGCCGTAGTGATCTGCGTTCCGATCAAGGACTTGGACTGGGGTGTCACCTACTTTCAGGAGAAGATGAGCATGGTTTTCGACCCCGGCACTAACGTATCCCAGCCGGTTGACTTCACCCTGGCCACGGGCAAACCCGCCGATGACTGGTTTTCGGCAGGTCACTGATGGAATGGATAGTGGCGTCTATACCCCTTGTTATCGCGGTTGTTGGTCTGGGGGTAAACCTTTTTCTCGACCGTAAGAACAAAGCAGATCGAACTTACGACATTTGGACACCCCCGACGACTAAACGAGTTCTTACTGCACGTCAACGTTCGGACTTGTACCAGGACATGGACTGGTGGGACCGAGAGTTCCGTAAGTTGAGCGGGGAGCCTGAACCATTAGAGGTAGATGGTTTCGTGGGTTCAATGGCTTACTGGGCACAGGAAGTTCAGAATCGCTTATCCAACCTCGGTACCGCTCCTAAAGACCTGGTTGAGCTAAACCAATTAAATGCTTCGGGTGTACTAACGACCCAGGAATACATCAAACACATTAAGGACAAACTCGAAATTGACTAACGTAGATTACAACGGGGCTTTTTACACGGTCACCGATTCAGCGGGTAACACGTATACATTCGATTCGGAGGACAAAGACCTGGCCTACATTGACGGGTTCCTCGAAGCGTTAAGCATTTGGCGTGATTACGTCGTAGCGGAGAAGACTGATGATTGAGCCGGAGTGCCAAGGGGGCTACACTCTTGGGCAAGTTATGGACATTTTGGGCGACCGTGAGGGTGACTTCTGGCACTGGATGCGCGGTAAAACGACGATGGTGTGCGGTGGGCCTGATGACGGTGGCGACAAAAAGTGCGAGGTTGCACACGGGGGTCCGATTGTGTACCCTTGGGATCTAAAGCGCTATCTGGCAGGAAGGCCGATCATTGACTGACCAATACATTCTTAGTATCGACCCGGGTAAGAGTTCGGGAGTTGCGCTACTGGCGTATAACGACCGAGAGGCGTGGCTAGAGGGTTCGTGGCAGTTCGGCGGAGGGTCGATTCGGCTCCGTAACTTCATCAATTATCGGTTCGGGTGGGATGAAGTGCCTGGGCAATTTTTTGTTTTGAAAGAGTACCCTCAGTTTTCTCTTAACCCGGTGGTAGAGCCTTGGCGTTTCACCCTCAAACGTCCACATGGAAACGGAAAGTACGACAACCTGACCGTAATCGCGGAGAAGTTTACTGCCCGCAACACCCAGGGATTTTCCTACACGACAGACAGCCTCGAACCCCTCCGGGGGGAAGGTGTGTTACTTGCCCTCGAAGTTATGCCCGACTACTCGCCTAACGAGAAGCGCTGGCGTGATCCGAAGTTGCAGTATCTTGTGGGTGGCAAGGATAAGGCGGATAAGAAAAAGCGTCAGCACAAGTTCCTGAAAGATAGCGGGTTCTACGTAGCTCCGTCAGCGCTGGAGACGACGGACGCAGACGACTTTCGTTCGGCGTGTGCTCACGGTCTGGCCTACTTGCAGCGTGAGTTGAAGCACCGTGGCGTACATGCTATGGTGTCGGAGTGGATGGAGGGGAACTGATGACCCGATACAACTATGAGCCGCTGGCGGGCGGAGAAGGCACGGAAGAAATTGAGGGCTACCGGGAGGGCGTGGATCGCGTTCTAGAGTACGTGGAGAGCATTCACGCCTACCCGAAGCTGATGGCGGAATTGAAGTGGGCTATTGAGCGTGGGATTATCTGATGAACCTGTTTGGAGAACAGAACGAAGAAGCCCTAGGACAAGCCCGATTGGCGATCTGGCAATCCTTTGAAGACATTGACGAGATGTTTGAGAATTTGGGCGAGGGCCTTTCAAACCCGGCTTACATGAAGGCGTTTCTTAAATCACTTATGAAGCGGATTGTGGCGGAGGCTAACATTTCAGACCTTTTGGTGCATAAGCCCGAAGGCTCATTTGCGCTTCTCTACCCGCTGAAAGAATGCGTAGACGTTGTGCGCGAGGAACTTGTGCGGTCGGTGGAAAAAGACGTGGGGGAACTTACCAATGGCACGGCTTGATATTACCGTCTGGGAGAATGACGGGTACCTGTACGACTACACGATGAGCGTTAATGGTGCTCCGTGGGGTGCTGATAGCAATTACCGGACGGAAGAGTTGGCAATCCAGGCGGCAAAGGAGTCGTACGTTGACCGAAACAATTGATTCAATTTTGGAGCGGCTGGAAGGCTACTACCGTGAAAACGATTGATCGTGAACACATCTTTCTAAACGAAGAGTACAACTCTGGATATAGTCTGACTGACGGGTCTAACATAGTATCCCGTTGGTGGACCGCGGCTGCAAAGGGCAGTCTCAGCACGGGCGAAAATATCTTCATCGAGCGCGAGGGCAAGACCGCTGAGGAAGCGTACCGGGCACTAGAGGCGGCCCTAAATGAACAGAAATGGACTATCAAAGTATGACGCCAGCTTTTAGATCAGATATGACCGTTGACTTGCTTCAGTCGTGGGGAACGGATCACTTTGCGGCCCTTGCTGCGCGGGTGTCAACCGGGGAGCAGGAACTAAAGCCCGAGCGACTGACAGGGCTGATTAACTACCTTGTTTCTGAGGGACATTGGGCACCGTTCGAGCATTTGGGTGCGACTTTCCGGCTAGAGGTTCCACTGTTTGTCCTAGGTCAACTAACTCGCCACCGCCACCTGTCGTTCTCTGTGCAGTCTGGTCGCTATACCGCGGCTGACCCCGTGTTCTGGATTCCCGACGAGGACCGCCCGCTAGTGAACAAGGGTACGTCCGCGCGACCGAATATGGGACACCCGGACGATAAGGAAAAGAACTTCCTGTCGTTTAGAACCGTTACCCAGATTCGACACGTTGCGATTGCGGCCACCGAGCAGTATCAGGCGCTACTTGCAGACGGGGTAGCCAAGGAAGTAGCCCGTAGTGTGCTCCCAGAGGGCCTGTATACGTCCCTGTACGTCTCGGGAAACCTCCGCGCGTGGTTTTACGTCCTGAGTCAGCGTAACGGCTCACACGGGCACCCACAGCACGAAATTACGGAAGTAGCTCGAAGAATAGAAACCCACATCTCCGAGCTATTCCCACTCACCTACGCCGCGTGGCTAAAGAGCGTCGATAAGGTCAAGGCGTAGACCAGACCAATGCTGTTCACCCGCAATAATAACCGGTGCGGAGTTGTACCCTAGGGCTTTGACACGGCTCATAGCGGCCTCGTCCCGGCTTAGATCGGTTTCTACATACTTCACGCCCCGTTCGTCCATGCGTCGCTTCGATAGACGGCAGCCTTGGCAAGACGGAGTTGAGAAGATTTCGACCACAGAAGGGCTCCTTAGATTTTAGGGGTTCTTCCATCTTACAAGCACCCGCTTAGAATCAACTGATAGGCTATACCCGGGAGGGTTAATGAAGCGTCACGTAATTTTTGACCCCGATGATGAAATTGGAGTGCTCGGCATCTTTTTGGGTTACTTTGACAACGGCACGGGCTTAACTGAAGACGAGTTATACGAACGTCAAGTAGAGAACCAGAAGAACGAGGCCTATGATGACTGATTCTCGCGTTCTGTGTTGGGACCTGGAAAATACCCCGATGGAGGTCTACAGTTGGGGGCTGTGGCCGAAGTTCATTCCAACGAACATGGTCATTAACCCCTCGGAAATGCTGTGCTTCGGGGCTAAGTGGCTGGGAAAGCCCACCAAGGTTTACGATCAGCGCATGGGCTATGTAGAAATGCTCACCGTGCTCCGGGACCTGCTCACCGAAGCCGATATGGTGGTGTCGTGGAATGGTCAGCGCTTCGACACGAAGAAGGCCAATACCGAGTTTGTCAAGCACGGGCTCACCCCGCCGGCACCGTACAAAGAACTTGACCTAATGAAGTTGGCTAAGTTGCGATTTGCGTTTGCGTCTAACAAGCTGGACTTTGTAGCTCAGGAACTTGGGGTCGGAAAGAAGGTCGATACTGGCGGGTTTGACCTGTGGAAAGGCGTTATGGCCGGGGACGAGGCTGCGTGGCGGAAGATGCGCCGCTACCAGAAGCAGGACGTAGACCTTCTCGAAGAGTTGTTCTACAAGCTGCAAGGCTGGATGAAGATCCCCCATCCCATTAAGGAGGGCGAAGACAGGTGCCGCACATGTGCCTCCTTCAATCTTCAAAAGCGTGGAACAGCCCGCAGCCTTCAGGGGGAGTACCAGCGTTACCAATGTCTCGACTGTGGACACTGGACAAACGGCACCACTCGAACCCCCTCTACCAATCAGAGGGAGATTTCCTGATAAACTGGATAGTGGGGCAAACAATCCCACCTCGGAGGTAGCGTGAAACTCGTAAAGTCAGACGCCAAGGGTCGTGTCCCTGTCGGCTACAAAGATGCCCAGTTCAAAATGCACAAGTTGGGAGGGGGTACCGTTGTGCTTGAAATTGTAATTGATCCCCTCGAACTCATGAATCATCCCGCACCGGAGCCCGCGTTGGAATATTTGCGATCTTTCGGAATTGATCCGATGACCGTTTCCACTGACGGGGCCAACGATGCTGGTTATGACGGGTTTGAACTAGACGACCAGGGGAAACCCGTCTTTGAATACGGTCTTCGCAAAAGAATTCGCAAACCCTGGCCGGAGGGCTTTGATTGGACTCAGTTCGTTCAATTAGCGGTAGGTGTTAAGGTCTAACAGAATACGCAAGAGGCCCGGTAGGTGTAAGAATCCTACCGGGCCTTTGCAGATAGCGTCACGCTCCTTTCAACCGCTTATGTGGGGTTTTAAGAACGCTCCTTTCTGCTGATGTGACCTGCACTATAACCGTGGGCGGTAGCGAATCGCCCTCTTTCTTCCTTTATCGGAAGTCTGAACCCGGCGTACCCGTGAAGATAGCGGGGTCCGAAGTCGTAGTCTCACCCGCGGTCGTGTTGACCAGGGCAAGGGAGCCTACCGGGACGCTCAGGAAGGCGTAGACGGCAAGCGTAATGGTGAGCCAATCAGGCTGTCCAGCACCCTCGGCGGCGGCAAAGCCTACCTGAATAGCGCCGAGAACCACACCGGCAACAATGTAGATGCCGTAGATAACCTTACGAACAAAGGGGTTCGTTACAACAGTTCCAAGACTTGAATCAGCAGCCATTTTGTGACCTTTCTCTCTTAAACCAGTCTATCAATTAATACGTCGGCGGCTTGTTCCCATTTCGCGTACGCATCGGGGTAAGCACTCACCTGGACACGTTGAGCTGCAACACCTGGACGCATGACAGACCACCCGGGTACTCGGGCCAAAGCGGCGTAGAAGGCGTTAATGGCGTAGTCAAGGTTCATCAACTGCGCCACCGTGCCCCAATACCTCACGCGCTGTTGGAACGGGTTGAGCGAATCGTAATCGGAGCCTACGGCGTCATGCGGGTAGTTCAACGATTCCGGTACGTTCTTGTTGGCGTACATACGAAGGCCCGATTCTTGCAGAGCCGTCATAAGGCCGACCTTAGCGCCCGCAGTACCTAGGTTCCGAGAATACGCACCCTGAATAATTGCCGTAGCGATAGCCAACTGCTTCTCCCCTAGCGTGACCCGAGAACCGTTTACGGAGACGGTCAGGGAACTAGGGTTGGTTATTTTGGGGCGGTGTTTCCTTCAATTTTACGAAGTGATTGCAGGATACCCGCATTGGGGTCGTTAATAAGGTTTCGTACCTCCGACGAAATCTGAGCAGCGTTTAAAGCCCTGTCGCTTGCCTCCGCAGATGATTTTGAAATTCCGATAGTCGGGTCGAGGATAGCATTTTGCAGTTTAGCAAGGATGCTTTCGATGTTCTTAAGGCGGGCACTCTCGTCAGGAGTCATATCTTCCTCTTCGATAGGGGTGGAACCTGAACCCGAAGGTTGTCCACCAAAAAACTTGTCTCGCTTATAATCGTACTCGTAATGCCACGGTTCAACAAGAACACCGTTGCGATAAACCGTGTGGAACCACCCGTTATTGTTTAGGATACGGGTCATTGCCGAATTGTTGTCGTCCGTGTCAATTGCCTCACCTTTGCAGTGAACCGATTGCTCGGGCGGAAGAGCGATAGGTGCCCACGGTCCATTACCGTTGACGTAGTTCCGGTAGGCGGAGTAAAATCGCTCCTGCTCTTGCGGATCACGCCAAGCAGAGTTGATATCCAGGTAACGACCTAGTTGAGCGTCAATACGGTGAATAGACCATACGCACTGAGGGGTGGCGCGCCCTCTATTACCATTAAGTGAAATCGTACCCGCAATGCCGATCATTAGCTATTACGCCCAATACTCGCGGAAACAAAACCGTTCCAAACCTCGATAGGCCCTGATGAACTTGGATCACTTTCGAGTACAACGGAAATAGAGGGGTTAGAAACGTCTGCGGGTAGGCTGTAAGGTACCAGAACGGAAACATCTAACCGGCCCGTTCGTCCCTGGTTGTGCCACCTTCGAGAAATGATGTCGCTACCGTTCATTGTAATTCGAATACGACCCGCAATCGACACAGATGCATTTTGAATGAGTGCAACACTGGAAAAAACATTGAGCGAATCCCCGGCTTTGAAAGTTCCCGCTAGGGTAATAGGTGTCCAGGTAGACACCCCAGATGCGTTGAGGATACCACCAGTATCCGAATAAACCCCCGTTTGAGTGACCGCATTGGATTTTCGGTTGTTCAAGGCTATTTGGATGGTATCGGCGGTTGCTGCAAGATCAACAGTCAGCGCGTAGTCATCGCCTGAATCAGGTGTCCAAATGTTATCCGGGGAAGTAGTTGCCATAAGTTTATGTCCTCCTAGTTAATTTTACCAGCATCAGCCTGTGAAAGTCGCTCGTAAAGTGATGACCGCATAGGAGTTACCGTTAGGGCTGGAATACGCGCCCGGGTCTGTAGGCTGGATTTGAAATTGTGCGGTGAGGACTTGACCGGGGGTAACCGCTGACTCCCAGGCGTAAGAGGGCAAAAGAATTGTTCGAAAATCCCCGTATCCCACGGCCCACGGCCCCGGAGCGGCGGGCTGCTCTCCAATCCCGGGTATAACGACGCGGTATTGAGTTTCCACGTTTTGAGTAGTGGTCGTACTCACAACTTGACCCGATCCATACGCGGCAATGCGGGCATAGTTAACCCCCGTGGGAACGGTGATCGAAGTAGTGACAACGGTATTCCACCCCCCGCCCAGCGAGAAGTTAGCGGCAGATGCAATAGACTGCTGGGACTTGGGTACCGCCCTAATTGCGGCGTCCAGTCGGGATTGGTTATCGCGCAGTTGGGAAATTTGACGCGCCAGTTCTTGGAAATTAGAAGCGTTGGCACGGTTGTCGCTTTTTACATTGGTGCTTTGACCCAAAATCCCGTACTCTAGGTCACGAATTCGTTCCTCAACCTCCCGGCCCCATACCTCGGATTCCCCAGGCAGGTTTCGGCGGGGAAAAACATCTTTATGGTTCATGCTCGAAAAATTCCCTCCATCGTAAGGCGGGCAAAGTTACCTGCATTAGCCGGTACGCTCGTTTGAGAGAAAAGTTGTAGTTCGGCGTCCGCTTGGCCTTCCTGGCTGGGGAAGTCCGAAAGTTGATGCAGGGGGAAAAGCTGGTTCAAGGTTACCGAATTTGCCGCCAAGTCGCGGTGGGGTGAGAACTCCACGGAAGGCATACCGTTTAGATACATTCGAGCGCGAGGCTGTGCATATGAGGGCGCGCCTGGCGTACTAGAGCCACCGTCACCGTAAACAGCCATGAAGTCTCGCGGGTTCCAGTGACTTCCGTTGACAATTGTCTCCCAGTGAAGGTGTGCGCCGAACGAGTTACCGGTATTGCCTACGAAGCCGATAACCTGACTTTTTGACACCACCGTACCAATTGCCACATCCGACTGTGCAACCATGTGGAAGTAGCGCGTTCGAATGCCCTGCGGGTGAGTAATGTCTACGTAATACCCGGTACCGCTGCCGTAGCCGTTCCCGGTCACGGTTCCCGCGTTGGATGCGGGGATGGGGGTACCCTCGGGAACGCCGAAGTCAATACCCTCATGCATACGACCATCTCGCGGGCCGTACTCACTTGTTACTGTCGAGGGGGGGTAGGGCCAACGAAAACCACCGGTAGACCCCCCGCCGGTACCGGGGTCAACGATTCGACATACTGCCATCGCGAACACGTCGATAAGCTTTCGGTCCCCGATAGGGGGAATAGCCGTAACGAGAACCGTTTGCCACCCAGGCGACAGAGAAAAGTTAGATACGAATGCTCCGTTTGATCCGGTAGCGGGGGTCGCGTCGATGAGGGCTTGGGTTGCGGCGGCTTGTTCTTGAAGAAGTTCAATGTTTCGAGAAAGCTCGGAAGCCGAAGCCACGACACCTCGATTAGAACCTGCTTGGATTAGGTCGCCGTACGCCTTTGTTTTTTCGACACCCTGGATTCGGGTTTCAACCGTGCGACCCCAGTATTCTGCTGACCCCAGATTTCGGCGCGGGAAAACATCACTCATAAAGCCCCGCCATTTGTTCCTGCTTGTACGTAAGACCTACCCTGGGGGCTTGAACCTGAGCGTACGTCTTGCCGATAAAAAATTCTTCCATGTCCGCAAATACCAAATCATCGTCTGCTTCGAACTGCTGAATATTGGGCGGTGTCAGCGTTCCCGAACGGATTCGGTACCAACGCCGGGATTTCTTGTCGAAAATGCGACAGCCTTGAACGTTGCCGAATACCTGGTTGACAGCGGAATCGCGAATAAAAGAGAACCAGTATTGGTCTACGTCGTAGTAAGTTACAAGCCCTAGCTGCTGATTGTAGTAGTCTTGCACCTCACCGTAAGAGGGGGCGGCTAATTCTTCATTCAGGGTGTTACGAACGTCTCCGTAGGTGGGGTAGTCTGCAACACCCGAATCACCCCGCCGGTTAATGGCCGTAACACTTCCCGACAATGTAGGTGAGTATCCGCTGAAGCGCTTAGCTGCTCTCGTACCCGCCCGGTAGGCGTCGTCAAGGGTGTTGATGAAAATGTTGTCGATGGTTACCCCCACTTCCGTCGCCGTTTTCCCAGGGGGTACAGTCGTCCGTACGCTGATTTTTTGCTTGTTGAATGAAACCCCAGAACCAACGATACGCAATGTAGAGTAGCGGTTACCCGTTGTATCAGAGGCCAAAGCAATTTGAAAGTTCGTTGCAGGTCCACCCGAAACTGTAGGCAAGCCAGTGGGGCCTTTTAGTTTCACGCGCAAAGAGGCAGTGTCTGGCTCCACGGTAACGGTAAGGGAGCCACCATTACCATTCCACGCCGCTACCGGCACGGGCAGACCGTCATTCGCTACAACCGTATAAACAGAAGAGAGGTTGTAGTATTCGCTTACGAATGTTTGCATCACAGGTTGTTGAACGGAAGATACTGACGCCGACAGTTCAAGCACATATTCCGATTCCTCACCCGCGTTGACGTTGAGGACTTCCGTTTCGGGCTTCCAGCCCCCAGGCGGGTACACAAGTTCGTTTGTGATCGGCTGCGAGTCGTAGCGGTACACCTCAACCGCGCGTGCGAGGGTTCCACCCCCTACATCTCGGCTTCGGTCAATGTCGCGACCTCGCGTTGCTACACGGGCGCGGATGGGTCGAAGTAGGATAATTCCCGACACAAGCGAGATGTCGCAGTCCTGGGAAACGGCCATCTCTTTCAAGTGGAACCACAATTCGCCGTTCCAGCCCGGAAATACGACAGGACGGTCACCGATAACGTCATCAATGAAAAGGTCGGTGGAAATGTTAGCTAGCGAGAGGTAATAGATAAAAGCGTTGCGGAGAGTCCCCACAAAAGGCTGCGCTTGGACACCGTAAACGTTTAGTTCCCCCAGCCGGGTGGCACATGACAGCGTGTAAGTTCCCTGCTGGTCCCCGCGGCGTACGGATTCAACTTTGCCGAGGGTAAAGCCTTTACGAGAATCCGCCAGGCGAACTTCTTGGTCAATAAACCATTCAGGGCCGAAGATGTTTACGGGGTGCTCGGGAAGAATCTGGGGGTCAAGAAAGGGAAAGGTCAGGTCGATTGAGCCCGTAGACCCGGACGAGTCCCCCGCTGCGAGAGGTGTGGCCGCTTCTTGAACGGTCCAGTCCTGTGCCTCATAGACCTTGCCGCCGATATCAACTCGAAAACCCATTACTTCTCTCCTAGCCCGATAGCCACGAGCCCACTTCTTGGAAGGTGGCGGAATAGCCGACCTGCCCACCGTTTACACCCGTATTAGAGACGAAGGAGGGCTTTCCTACAAACCGGCACCCACTGTGGCCCATACCGCCCACCCAAGGCCCTGCTGTAACCCATTCAGGAAGGTATACACCGCCGTAAGGTTCTTCACCGTACCCACCCTCACCGTAACCCGGAGCAGAATCAAGAATTTCGCTCTTTACCAGTCTACCAATAAGAGCCGTTGCAGTAACGGTTGCAGCACCCGAAGCGGTCTTACCCAGCCAAATACGAATGCCGCGAATACCGGAGAAAGAATCCGCGGTCACAACGGATGAATCATTAGACAGCGGTGTAAGGGCTGTGTCTGACCCCTCAACGCCATTTGACAGCACCTCCCGGGCGTAGATACCGCCTGAACCAGTCGCAGAATAGAACGCACCAAGGAAAAGCGTGTAGCCTTCGGGAACCGGCACATAAGCGGTGTCGGACGATCCGCGGTAACCCGTCTCGACGCCAAAGAGATTGTAGTACGCTGATGTAAGCGGTAGAAGGTTAGTCTCCCACCCACTTGTTGCTACCCCAGAAGGATCGTAGCCGTAGACCAAGGACGCACCCTCGTCATCCACGGCCATTGAGGGGTCAGCCACCCGGGCGGGGAGAATGTTTTGGTCGTATAGGGTGGGCTCAATAAAGTGGATAAGTCCGCGCCCGTACGTGCCATCCGCCAGGCTTTTCATGAACTGCGCCTCTTGGCGGGGGGATGAATCCGGCCACGCATAGGTGTAGCGCTTGTGGGAGCCGAAAGAGTTCAAAGCGTAGCCACCACCGTTAAGGAGCGTGCCATCGACCGCCCACCCGGTAGGTGATGAATCGGCCCCGCGGTTAGGGGTACGAATCCAACCTTTCCAGCCGCCTTCTACGTCCAGCCAGAAGTTCTTACGGGTTAAGCGAACCATTACCACGCTCCCGTGTTCGTTGCCTGTGCGTTTGCGGTGTTTGCGGCATTAGCTACTTGCTGATTTCCGACGTACACGTTGTTTTGCAGTGCTGCCATGAATTGCTGCATAGCCATTGGGGAAAGACCTTGGATGATGCCGTTAAAGCCACCGCCAGATACAAAGCCACCGCCCGCGTATCCCGAACGTCCAGGGCTACCCTTTTGAAGTTTGCCGAGGGCATCCGCATAGGGAAGACCCGTACGCTGGTTGACTTGGTGCTTGGGAACGACATACTCACCCCGGTGGACGATACCCGCCGGTTCGTACTTTCCGCCTGAACCTGTGTAGCCACCGTTTGCAAAGCCGTTACGAGTTCCTGAACCCCCGCCGTTTGCACGGTAACGCGGGTCAAGAATACGAAGAGCGCTTGTGGCAGCACTCGTAAGGCCCGTAGCTGCTTCCGCTAGAATCTTGCTTAGTTCGGAATTGAAGCCCGAACCCATACCCGCACCGAGGGACTGACCAAGGGAGTTACCGAGTCCACCCATCTGGGCCTGTGCTCGGGCGGCGAATTCGTTCAGCGCTTGGATAGCGGGGTCCGCGTTTACGGCAATGTCGATGTTACGGGGAACGCCCGCAATTGCAACACTTACGTCCCGGAACCCCTGTTCGTAAAGGGCTAGTTCGCTTCTGTTGAAACCAAGTTGAGTTGCCTGGTTAATAAAGTCCTGACGAAGAACCTCAGTTTGACGCGCTAGTTCTTCCTGGGAGAGCCCGGAGGATGCAAGGGCATTAATGTGAGCTTGGTACTGCGATACAAGGTCGCGCACCGTGGTTCGGTTAGCAACTGCTGCCCGGGAGTTACCTTCAAGGGTCTTGGAGTTGGCGTCCTGCTCTTTGGACAGTTCTGCCGCTTTGTCAGCCAATTCCGCTTGTAGTTTGGCAATGTTGGCCTGAATAGCCTGCGCCCGGTCGTAGTCACGGTATTCAAGAGCGATGTTGAGGAACCGCTGTTGAATATTGAGGTCGGATTCAAGACCCTGGATATCCGCCTTCAGCGTACGAATGTTCTTGGCCGCATCGTCCGCAGCATCTCGAATGGACTGGAAAGAGGTTGCGATAGCGTCGAGGGTTGCGCCAGGGTTATAGCGAATTTCAAACGCTCGGGAGATAACGCCAGAGAGGTCGCCTGCATAGTCTGCCAGGGTGCGGAGGTTCTTTTGTGCGCTACCGCCTAGGTCATCAAGTGCGTCTGACCCATCGGTTCCCAGGTCTTCCAAAGAACCGAGAAGGTCGTCAACGTTTGCGGTCGAGTCTTCGGTGTTCGATTGGAAGCCCGCAAGCATTTTGTTCCAGTTGTCACCCGTCTCTTTGCCGTACTTGGCAACATCGGAAACAGCCGCGTTAAAGGCGTAGTCAACGGTACTGCCGAAGGCGAGGGCGTTAGCGGAAGCATCTTTAAGCCACCCGGAGACTGCCTGTTTTGCAGCGCCCCCGTCGATGATGGAAACAACATCTGCGAACGCTTGTGCGGCGATCCCCGCGAACTGAACAACCCCATCAATAGCCCGAGAGAGGATAAAGAAGATACCCTTGATGACACCTGTGGCTGCAACACCCATTGCCGCCCCCGCAGTTTTAGCCGCAGATACCACCACATCAAAAAAGCCGGGAACGGTCGCCGCAGCAATAGCCACAGCCCCAACCGCCCCCTTGGCTGCAACACCGATTGCCCGAGTGGCGAGAGTTGCTCGGGTTGCGGCCCCCGTAACGCCACTCAGAGCCGTGATGTAAGCTCGAATACCCGCTAGGATGCCCGCACCGCCCAATTGCGCAGAAGCAAAGTTGAGGGCAAGTTGCGTGCCGGTTGCGAGGGCGATAGCCCCCCGAAGAGCAACGTAAGCGGTTACGACGAGACCGACACCCGTAGCAAAGCGGATCATCGCTTGACCCGCGCCGGAGCCTGCAAAATCAGCCAACTTCACAAGTAGCTGAGTGGAGATATCGAGAAGGTCTTTCAGGGCGGGACCAGCCGCAGACCCTACAGCCGCAGCCGCGTTGGTTACCGCATTAACGAAAATCTGCCACTTGGAATTAAGGTCATCCAGCACAAGTCCGTACGCCTCGGACATGTACGTACCTTCACGCCATGCCGCGGACGTGTCACCGAGAATCTTGGAGAAAGATCCGTAGTTCTGAGCAAGGGCCTGGACAACACGACGGTCACGTTCGTTACGGATGCCCAGGTTATCCAGTGCGATAGTGAGGTTTTCTACCCCGCCGATACCCTTTAGGATGGCGTTGAACGTACCACCCGCGTCCGATTCCCAGGCGATACGGAACTGTTCTGCCGACATACCCGCAGCCAAAGCGAACCGGTCTAGTTCCTCGCCACCAACAGCCGTTGCACGCTCAATTTGGTTGGTGATACGGGAGAGGGCGGAACCCGCACCTTCAACGTTGATGTTACCGAAGGAGGCAAGAGCCGCACCAAGAGCAATTGTTTCGTCCGTAGCGAATCCTACACGCGCAGCCGCCGGAGCCAAAGTCTGCGTGAACTTTAGAACCTGCTCTTCAGTGGCAACCGAGATGTTACCGGCCTTAAGAATCGCGGAACCGAGTTTGTCAAATTCCTCCGCAGGAACCTTTAGGTACTGGGCAATTCGACCAAAGCCCGTAGCCGCAGCCTCTTCAGTAACGCCGGTGGTAGCCGCGAACGTAGCCACAACTCGGGTGAATTCATCTAGAGACTTAGCCGGGATATCGAGGGCCGCACCAAGAGAGGCAACGCTAGAGAGGTCGTTGAAAGAACGGGGAATTTCAGTGGAAAGAGTTTGCAGTTCCTCACGTAGTTTTGCAACCTCGGATGCCGAACCGCCCACAATGCGCTCAACGGTTGTGAACGCCGCTTCCTGGCTTGCAAACGCCACCGCCGCCGCAGCGCCCGCAGCCGTAAAGGCCCCCGCCACGGTGAACATCGTGTTGGCAATGTCGTAGTTAGCGTACCTGAGAGCCGTTGAGCCCTTGGTGAAATTGTTATACTCTGACCCGGTTGACTTAGCCGCGTCCCCCGCACGGTTTACTGCCCGGGTGGTGGCCTCTAAAGCCTTTTCAGTAACCCGACCCTCGCGGGAAAGTCCTTCCGCCGCAGAAAGAACGCCTTCTAGTTCCTGCTTTGAACCCTTAGCGCCCTGTACCGCCAGGCGAAGCAGAATATCAAGATTCGCGTCCGCCACTTAATCCTCTATCCGTACAGGGGTAAAATACTCTCTATCCAGTTTATCAGTTAAGGGCATTTAATCATCTTCGGTAAGCGAATTCTCGCGCCATTCCGCAATTGTCTGGTGGCGATCTTTACCGCGAGGGGGGCGAATCACAGGGACGAAGTACTCACCCGGAGTGGGTTTGTACTTTTCCCCGCCCGTTTTACGTTGCTTAACAGCTTCGAATTTGTTGATCTTTTTCACAGCATCAACACGAACTTCATCTTCATCAATTTCCCAGGCAAGCAATCCGTCCGGGTTTGTGAAGTCCTCAATCGTTTGAACGGCAAACATAAGTGCGTAATCCCAGTCCGTCCAATCGGTTTTGTTACCGAAAGGCTCACCCGTTACAGGGTCACGGTGCCCAACCCAATCGTCCCCGATAACACACGAAGATGGCCGCTTGTCGTAAGCCCTACCTGCCCGGATTGCCGGTACGAACCCTCGGGATGCCCCCCGGGTCAGGGCTGTGATAAAAAATCGCTTTCCTGGGCCGCAGCTTCAAAACCGGAGGCGGAACCCGACGCAAAGTCATCGATCTGAGCCACAATCTTTTCCTGCTGCGACTTGGAAAGGTTGGTGCGGATAATCTTCATCTGCGAGTCGTCGGGGGCGGTAATCATGGCCCCATTGGGTGCTTCAATACGCTCAGTATGAATGGCCCACAAAAGGTTCGAGAAGTAGTCGTCCTGCTCGGGGTTGGGAAGTTCCTGCCCGAAGGTTCCGTACTTTGAAGGGTGCGCCTGTCGGGCCTTCTCCGCGATGGTTTTAAGATCATCCCGGGATACGCCCGTCATGTGAAACACGTACCGAGACTTATTCACGATTTCAAGAAGGGCCTTAGCCTCTTCTTCGAGTTCGGTTAGAGTCTCGTCGGCACCGACACCAATTTCTCGGGCAATACGCTTGTTGAGTTTGTCGAGTTTGTACCCGGCTTCTTCATTCGTGTAAATCGTGACGCTCTCTTTTGGAAAAGCCGCCCCGGTGAACATATCGGCAATGTTGAAAGTTTGCGGATCAAGTTCCGTCATCATTAAACCCCTCGTTTAATAGTGGAGGCCCCCAGCCAGAATTAACCAGCCAGGGGCCATCTTGCTACTCTTCTAGTTTACTACGGCGCAGTCACGGTAACATTTACCGTGGTCGTGGTGTTAGCGTCAGTGTCGGTAATCGTAATCGTGGCCGAAGTACCTGCCGCGCCAGTGACGGTGTAGACGCCGCCCGGGCCAATGGCAACGACTGCTGAATTGCTGGACGTAAAGCGAATCGGGGTAGCGTTGGTGTAGTCGCGGCCCTGAACGGTTACACGAAGACGTGCCTTCTTGCCCGAAGCCCAAGGAGCAGTTGCAGGAGGAACCGCAACAAGGGTGTGGGGTCCGACAACCGTGTAATGAGCGAAGTCGCCGTTCTCAACAAAGGTTACGGTACGGCGCTTAGACTCACCCGGGGTGAAAGGGTTTTCAACGGCGGTCGAGGTGGTGCGGAAAACCGAAATGTAGTCGCCATTAGCTGCGGGCGTGGCGTTAGACTTGTTGCCGTCCACGCGGATAGCAATGTCCTGGTCAAGATCGACCTTGGTCAGTTCCTTGACAACGGAGAGGACGTTGGAGGGGTCGTCATTTTCGAGCGGCTGGAAGAAGGAGATACCGCCGCCGTAGTTGTACTGGCCAAACTCTTCATAGGTCGAAATGTCGGCCATTGACGGCTCGTTGTTGGTTTCCGACTCGCTGACACCGAAGTCCCAGTCGTTCCAGCTAATAGCCTCAGCGGCCATCACGATGGCAGAAGTTCCGCCCGTGTTGTTCAGTTCCGCAGCAGTGGGCTGGTGAATGTCTGTGATACCGAGCGTGGTGCCGCCAGAGGGGCCGATGTAGGGGGTGACGACCGAAGCATCAAGGTTAGCGCGGAGCTTAACGTAATCCATAGGCATATTTATGTTCTCCTAATACTTAAGCCGCGAGGGGCCATTCCCAGGCCCACACGCCACGCTGGGCGAAGTTCTGAGTCATGGTGACGTTTTCACCCGAACCGAAGTTGGTCGTGGCGTTGTCGGTAGCAACCTGAACAACCGAGATTTCATCGCCCTCAGCAAACGGGGCATCTTCGGACTTACCGATAGACATAATGGCTATCATTTCCTGACCGCGCCAGGTAAGAAGGTGCTGGGCGAGAGTTGCCGAGTTGACGCGGGCGGGGTTAATCGTTGACTGTTCGGAGGCGGCCCGGAAGAACTCGAATACCACATCAGCGTTCTTCGCCATCGGCTCACGCGCTCCCGCCTTCTGGCAGAATGACGTGGACTCGTCGTAGTCAGGTTCGTCCAGGTTGAACGTGGTTCCGTCCGTCGAAATCGCGCACGTAACGTTCCAGATAAGCCCGGACTCGTCATTGTTGGGGTTGGCGTTCAGTTCATCCGAGGTAATGTCGGTAAGGTCCGCAAAAGCCTCGGGGTAGGCGATGTAGTATCGGTATACAACATCTTCGATTAGCCGGGAATTAGCCATCAGTCAGAAACCTCTTTTTCAGACGCCTTGGACTTGTCTGCGTCCTTGGTGCGGGGCTTTGCGGTGTAAAGTTCTTTGACGTAAGGTTTTGCATCCGCTTTAACCTCCACAAGAATACCGTCGCGATTAATCGCAGGGTTCTCGAACAGACGACGAGAAATCCGACCGACCTCTCCGGTTTCGGTATTTCGCACGGTTACAAAATCAATGTTCATCTCACTCAATTCTATCAGTATTCCTGTAATTGGAGCGTCAAATTAAAGCCAACCGCCATTTGATAGGCTTCGGTTGCCATGTTGGAAGTCGTAATCGGAAAAAGACCTGCCGCGCGGCTTTTAGTAATCCCCCCGGACCAGTCGGTTGAAAATCCCAGCATCTTATTGACGAGTTTGTTACCTAGTTGGCGCGCAATCTTAGGGGTCGGGGCGATGGCACGGCACCGAATTGTTAGGGCGTAATCGTAGGTTCGTGGGCCTGCAAAGGTGCGTGCACCTGCCTCCGCAGTGTCCCCAAAGTCTACGGCGATGTAGGGCTTTAGTCTCCCTTGGGCATCCCGGCTTACAAGACGTTCATCTGAAATGGACTGCTCGTATACGTCTTGTACAAACTCGGAGTCGATAAAGGTGAGAATTGCTTCTTGCGCTTGTTCAAGGCTAAACATCTTTTACCGCCTTGCCTAGTTTCCGTTCAATGTCCCGAACAACTTGGTCCGCAGCATCCGAGAGTGCGAACATGCCTTCCACGTTCACGCCTGAAATGTGGGTGAATCCACGCTCTTGTAGGCCGAAATAGTTAGCCCTATCGTCCAGCCACCCAAACGACGATTCAATTTCTTCGGGAGTATCCTTTTCCACTCGGGAGGACACCGCGTCTCTCATTCGCCCCGTATCGATACGGCCCTGCTTACCGGACTTAGCGGTACCGCGAGTCTCAATGTGCAGTTTGGTCAGGTCTTCACCCTCTTTTGCACCTTCCCGAATGGCGTCTTTTGCCTGATCGGTAAGACGGTCTAATTTGTCTTCAACCCATTCGTAGAGTTGGCGTCCGTTGGTGAAATTAACCATCTTGCGGGACCCCACTTGATACAACGGTTGTGTCCGCATCAAGGGCTGCTTCAAAGGTGCGAGCCGCAGCGGAAGAGCCTTGCAAGTCGGAGGTAATGGTCAGGATCAAACCGTTCAGGGCGGGGTTGTTGGGTGATTCAAGCACGAAGATTTTGCAACCCCGTTTTACCCGTACCGTCGTTTCATCGGCCTTCGGGATTTGTACGCGGATAGCCGAAAGGGTGGTGGCGTTGGCCTGAGATTCACCGCCTGTGAAGGTACCCCAGCGAATACCGATTAGGCGCGCTTGTCCCTCGTATACAACGGGGTCGCCTGTCGGTTCCGTATAGGTCCCGGTGTCCACGTCATATTCACCCGGGTTGATAAGGCTGTGGTCTTCAATTCGGATAAGGCTCTTTTGAAAACGGGGCTGAGTGGATACGGCATGGATCGGGGCTGTCCAATCCTCCGACTCAAAAGAGTACATTTCGACCTCGGCAACCGCAGTAAGGGTACGGTGCGGCTTCAGGTGTGCAACACGAACCCTCGCTCACCATACTGAACACCTCGAAGATATCCGATCCGCCCGCAGTGGTGTCCTCATCATCCGCCAAATCAAAATAACTCTTGGCAATCAAACGAAGTTCGTTGGCTCGTTTAGTATCGTCAATTTTTAGGTCGTAATCGGAAATGCTGGCAGCAATTTTAGCCGCATTTGCAGCAAGGGCTTGGTAATAGTGTCCTAATGCCCGATTTACGGAACCGCCACCACGCGCAAGAAACGACTCTACTTCTGCGTCAGAAACCTCGCGGTAAGACCACCCCCCGGGTTCTACCTCCACTGCGTTTGTGTCGGGCAGTGAATAGCGAAACTGGCCTACATCGGTGCTGGGGTTAGGGGGATAAATTCCAAGGTTCATAAACACGCTCCTACCCAATTTTACCAGTAACGGTGGTCGCGTGGCTTATTCTTAGGTCCAATGGGGCGAGGTACAGAAACCCAATTTTTGCCGTCCGATATCTTTTGAATGGTGGAGGACTCTACGGGGTAATCACGCGCGATCAGTGTCGCGGGGTCCCCGGACCAAAGACGATCAAGAATGGCTCTAACATCTCCTTCTGTGATGCGCGCCCGGGGGTGCTTAATAGACATTTGTCTTGCAGTTCGCTCCCTAAAAAGAGAACGTGAAGTATCTGACATTTTCAGACCCCAAACGCCGTCTCCGCCACGTGTTGCGTTTAAACCGCTGTCAAAAGTTTCTAGGCGTTCGATCCATTCGAGTTCAAGAGCCTTTAGACTTGGTATACAGTTTGCGGTATCAAGAAGCACGAATCGAATATTGTCTCGTCCGTGCTTGGATATCCAATTGTTCTTGTGGGTTTTTCCCACCTCATTAATATGAGCGCGAAGACGATGATGGAGAGTTTTCACGGTTATGCCCACGTAACGTATCTCTCCTGGGCGTCTTAACTTACAGTCGGGACAAGCACAAAACAGGCCATATACGCTTCCCGTGATAGTATTTTCCATGTGGGTTCCTTTCAACCTACGGCCCCTGGGACTGGTACTCCGCGAGGGGCGTTTTATTTAATACTACCTCAATGCGGCCCGCGTCAAATCTTTAATTGACGACGATGCCTTCGCCGCATTTCCCGCAAGAGCCGCGTAATAGTTACCGATCGCCCGGTAGGTTGAGCCACTAGCCGACGCCAAAAACCCTTCGATTTCCAGGTCCGATAGTTCGGTGTAGTTACCGTAGCCGGTCTCCGCAGGGTCGAGAGGAACCGTAATTCACGTCCCCGTAGAGTACACGGAACTGGCCTACAGCGGAGGTAGGGTCAAAAGGCGCTACGCCTCGATTAACCATCTTATCTATTCTGCTCTGGGGTCTTTAAAAGTGCTTTCAACGCGTCAGTAGAGATATGCCAATCTTGTCCTTCCGCGCGATCAAGAACGGCCTTTAAACTACCTTCATACGTACCATCTTTATACGCTGCGTACAGAACTGTCCCGTCTGACTTCAAGCCGTAGACGTAGGAATCCGTTGAAATGTGGTCGTTTACCAGTTTAACTTGGTAGTCATAGTCCAAGATCACAGTTGGTTCTCTCCCGGTACGCCATTACCATTACCATTACCAGCGGGTAACATGTTACGAACTTCCCGGACAAAAATTGCCGCGGCTTCACTGAGGTCTTCGAATGTACCTCGCACCTCGCCGTTGTTAAAGTCAACAATAAGGGAGTCGCTTCCCAACCCAACGGTACCATTTCCGATTGTCACTCCTACAAAAGAGTCAACAATTCCGTGAGATGAAACGGGGGTTTCGTCCTGCTCAACTGACGCAGATAAAGTCTTGATCTGCTCGTTCATCTCATTAAGGTTCTGATCCTTGACCAGACTCGTGGCGTATAGGTCTGCGATGAGTTTTAGAACAACGTCAGATTCAGCCATTACTTGTCACTCTTTTCTACAAACGGAAAAAGGGGCGCGTAAAGAACTTTTACCTCTCCGCCATCAATAACGGGGGCGGTTAGGTGTTCAAAGCGTACGTACTCCACGGGGGTCTTAACCTCTGACATTTTATCCTCCTGTTAGGCCGCAAGGTAAGCCGGAATAACCAGCGTAGAACCAGCGGCGGTTTTTACTTGAATATAGGTGGTGGGCTGGGATGGCAACGCCGAAGCGGTTCCCGCCGCACCTACGGTTGTTTGACGGATGGCGTCCCCGAATCGAAGGTAGCCCTCCGCCATGATGGATAGACGCTCGCTGCCCTGCCAAAGGTACGCTGCGTGCTTAGTAGTAGCAGTGTAAGCATCCGAGTACAGCTTACCAGTAGTTTCCTCGGCGGTGCTCATCTTGGTACGAACAGAGGTGCCGTTAGAGGCGTACCCGGTAAACACACCGCCGCCATCTACGTCCCAACGCTTGACCGCGGATGTACCGAGAATTTCAAGTGACTTGGAGTGAACACCAAGTGAGAGGGTAGTTCTACCGATCACGTGCAGAGCATGGCGCTCCGTACCTACGGTCGGCTCTAGAATCTTAACCGAATAGGCATTGGTAACATTCGGCGTACCACTGCCGACAGGGCCGCGGGCCTGGTAACCAATGAGGTTCGTGACCGAAGTGGTGTCTTTCGCCTGGGCGGTGGATGCCAAACCAATGACTTGTGAATAAGAGCCCGTACCGGCGACTGACCCCACACCCTCCCATCCAAGAACGGCGTGGGTCACGGTGCCCGTCATAAGGGAGTACGCTTCGCAGGCACCGCCCTGGATGCTACCAGCGTTTGCCCCCTCCGTACCAAAGTAGACCGTGTAGCCGGAAAGTGCCCCAAGAAAGGTAACGTTCGGGTTGGTAATGGATTTGACGACCTCGAAGCCGGTGTTTGTATCGGCGGGGGGCGTGTGTACTTGGTTTGACCCAATTACCACGTTACCGGCGGCGGCACCCGAATTGATCTTGCCGTCCAGAGCAGTTTGTAGGTTCGTTACTTTTGAAAAAGAAAACGACCCATCGGGTACAACAGGCGCGGACGAAAAGGTCTTGGTTCCCGCTACGGTTTGAGCACCCGTGGTCTTAACCAGGGCTGAGTCTGCCAGTCGAGTTGTGACCTCATCGTTAACCGCCGAAATTGAGGGCCATAAATCCCACGGCTTTTGCCCAATTGTGGGACGAGTACCGATATCAGCCACGAATTAACCCTAACGTTCGATTATAAGTCTACATTCAAGTTTACCAGTTAAGACCCCTTTAAGTATGCAAGAGCCTGTTCCAGCAATTTGGGTTCGTCTCGGAACCTGCCCAGAGCAAGATTACAGCGAACACATAAAATCCCCCGAACGTCACCTGTTTTATGGCAGTGATCTATGTGACTGTTTTTCAAGGTTACACATGATTTGCAAAGTGCGCATTTATAGTCTTGAGTCTGGAGCAAGTCAATCTTTGACACTCCATGCCGGTATTTCGCCGCGGCCTCCGCCCTGGCGGTGCTACAAATGGGACACCTACATCCGTATATAACATAGCCCGTATGGCCGTGTTTAAACTCGGCGTTCTTTTTACTAAGAGCGCGATCCCGGTAAGCTTTCTGATTTTTGCTTTTAGCGGCTTTACATAAACTACAACGACAACCTAGTTCATAGCTGCGTTTTGTTCCACACTCGCTCAAAAATCGCCCCTTAAGTACCTAATTGACTTTTCAATCAATGTGACCTCATCGTCAAACATGCCAAGCCCCTGGTTGCAAGAAATACAAAGCCACCCTCGAAACTGGCCCGTTTTATGGTCATGATCCCACGTCAGTTTTTCACAAAACTTTTTACAAATTTGACAGCCCCCCCGGGGTGAATCGGTAGGCTTTCCCTGAAGTTGCTTACTGTACCTTGCACTCGCGGACAAACACAGGTCACAATTACAACCCCGTTGATAACTAGACGCTTTTCCATGAATTATCGAACCGTCGTCCACAAATCTTGAACGTCTCTTGGCTTTATTTCTACGCGAATAAGCGTTCCAGGCTAACCTACAGTCGTTACACCGGCACTTGTGATTAGTGTAACCGCCCGATGTACCGTGCCACTTTTCGTTCATGTAACCTCCTGAGCCTACTTAATACTATCATAGTAAAACGTAGTTTTAACGAAAGTCATCAAATTACCGAGGGGTGTCCATTGGGTTTTAAGGCACGAAAAACCCCCACCTGTACAAGCATGGGGGTAATCGTTTGGGTCTTGTTATGAACCGTAGGCACCGTTCCCGTAGGAACTAAGACCGTACCCTTGGTTTAGGCGTTTCCCGAACCGTCCGACTTGACCGAGTAGTTGCTGTCCCAAAGAACGCCCCCAGCCACGAAACGAACGCGCATGGCAATCTCGTCAGCCTCAAAGTCACCCTCGAACGGGGAGACAACGCCGCCGCCGATGTAGTTACCTGCGTTGGCCTGTACACGAAGTTCCGGCTGCTCGTAATTACGAAGGCGGAGCAGTTCAAGAACGGGACGACGAATCGCACCGGGCTTGGGAAGCACGTACCAGTTGGTACCGGTAACGTAGTCGGACTCGACAACCGTGACGTTGTTGAGAGCCGAACGGTCGCCGGGGCCGTAGACGATGTTGCCGTCAATGACCTGAAGGATGGTGCGGTTGATGGCGTAGTTCACGTAATCCGCGGTTCCGGCGGGTACGACGACGTTGTAGCCAGTGGCGCGGCCGACCTTGCGACCGTTGACCGTGACGTTCTGAAGCTGAAGGATAGCAGCCCAGATAGCCTCAGGGGAAATAGCGGCGTTGGGGTCCGTAACGGTGCCGTCCGGGAGCGTCTGCGAAGCAAGCTCGTTGGTCGTACCGTTAATAAGAGCCTCGTAAACCTCACGCTCTTCGGTGTCGAGAGCAAGGTTCAGCAGTTCGCCAGGAATCTGATCGAAGAAGCCGAGAACGTCGTTAACATTCGACTCCCAGGTCCAGTCAAAGCGAGCACCAGACTTCTGAAGCTTCGAGTAGAAAGCCTCAGCACCCGTGACGGTGATGTGGGGGTACGGGTTTGCCTCGGGGATGGTGGGCAGCCCGCCGGTCTGAGCGACACCGCTGCCGGTCACAGAAGCGTAGAGCGACTGTAGGCGAACCGGGCCGAAGTCGTCAACGGTACGGACACCGGCAACCTGGCTCCACGTGCGCTCCGCGGCATCGAACTGCGGAATCGTGATAGCCGAGATGAGGTGAGCGGCGTTGAAGGGAAGGTCGGTGGTAGAAAACGCCTCAGCAAGCTTTCCAGCCGCGATACGGTCGCCGCGCTGTGCTGCCGTGATAAGAGCGTCAGCCGCCTCAACCTTCTGGCGGGTAACCTTGAAGTTAGCGGGCTTTAGCCGACCATCAAGGGTAAAGTCATCCTTGAATTCAGCCATTATCGGTTTCCAATCTTGACCGGCACGAAACCGCGCGTCTTGTCGTAGTCAACGGGGAAATCCACCGTGCCGTATAGGGTGTTGCTGGTAGCGGTACCCGTTAGCTGACCACCCGAGGTAATGTAAACCTTGGTGCCCTGTGCGGACGCTGCGGTAATACCGGTGATGGACGAAGCGGGGAACTCCCAGGTACCGGAGAAAGCAAGGGTGACCTGCTTACCGGTAAGGCCAACGCCGCCCGCGGGAATACCCGAGATAGTGCCGCCGCCGGGGATGACCTCACTCTTGACGTAATCGCCTGAGCCGGTAACGGTTACGGCAGGCTGACCGCTGAGGGACAGGACCGGAACGCCGGGGGCGTAAGTGGCAGCAAGCGTCTCCGTGCGGTTCTGCTTGTTGTCGCCCTTAAATACGAGATTCGTAGCCATTATCGCTTGAACGCTCCAAACTTGCTAGCCTTATCGGTGCCGACATACTCGCGGCCACCGGCAGTCTCGGATACGCGAGCGGCCTGGACCGCGGCTTCCTTAACGGCTTTAGCGGACTCGATAGCGGCGGTAATGTCCTCACCACGCTTCGCTGCGGAAAGAAGAGCCTCGCGCTGGGGCTGAAGTAGGTCGGCCTCGTCCACGGCCTTCACCGCGGCATCGTACGACTCGACCGCTTTGGCAACGGCTTCCTCGTCTGCCTTAACCTGCGCCTTTTCGGCGGCAGCGCTCTCCTTTTCGGCAACGATGGCAGAGGTGAGAGCTTCGATCTTCGCGACTAGCGCGTCAACCTTCTCTTCCAGTTCCATTTCGTTTCCATTCTCAACTACCGCGGTGGTAGAAGTTTTCTCCCGAACCTGCGACTTTGCAGACTCGTACAGTTTCTCGGCAAGTCCCGAGCCCACAAGACCGGGACGGGCGACCAAATCAGCACCGTTGAGACGGTCCTCGATAAACCCGGTAACATTTCCGTCCGAGTCCTGCTCGCCAAGTGCATAAAGGCTAACGCCCAGGTGGGGGCCAACCTCGTTCACAAAGCTTTCCCAGTGGGAAAAGACTGTAAGGTCGGCAACAACCGCCTTCAAGTCCTCGTCCCAATGAGCGCCTTCCTCGTATACCCCTACAAGGTCTTTCGGGTTTCGGCTGTCTTCATGGTTAATGAAGCAATGTCCGCCCGGGGCGATAATCTTTGCCGCATCGCGACGAAACACGTCCTCCGAGTAAAATCCACTCGACCCTTGGCCCGGACGCGCGACAATAGCCCGCCAACGGTTGCCCTTTTTAACTGGGGCATCCGTCACGGACTCGCGGAGAATAAGCTCACTCATGCTTTAACCAGTTTATCAGTCTTTGTTAAGGGCTTCCGCGCGAATAACCAATTGTTCAAACTTTGCAAGGAAATCGTCATTAGCCATTTCCTGCCGCAAAGAGTTGGTTAGCGTATCGGATCGAAGGTCATTTGAGTCCGAAGAACCCGCGGCACCTGAGGGGGAGTTCTGACCCTGGTTTGGAGACGCCTGCTGAGTGCCTGCGGATGCGCCATTCGTGTTGGCCTGGGCTACTCGGGCCGCAAGAGTTTCGGGAGTTTCGTTCGGGTCGCCGGTCATATCAAGAATATCGAGAGCGCCCTTACGGTACTCCGCATTGTGGAGGGTCGGGGCTAGAAGGGTGAGTGCCTGCGCTGCCCGGTAGGGGTCGGGGGCTTCCAGCGGCTCCCAGTGAATCTCGGGACGACCAAATCCGAAGACCTCGAATACGTCCTGGTAAACATTCGCCCACTGCTTTTGCATGAGCGTCATGGCGTTACGGTTACCAACAACTAGCCCGGAGAGGGCACCGTACGATGCGCCTGCTGCTGCCGAATCGTTCAGAAGATCGGCGTTAGAAACGTTCCACGCTGCCGCCGCAAGGGCCGCAATGGGGCGTAGCTTCTCGAAAGCGTAGGCATTACCGGCAGTGCGGACGGCCTCTACGTCCTGGCCTTCACCGACAGCCGCCATCCCTCCGGTGCCGTTGAAAGCGCCCATCTTGACGCCCGCGTTCTGAGCGCCCGCCTTGGACTTGACGTTTGTAATTTTAAAGATAAGGCGGGAAAGACCCTCGGTAACGACCTGACCGTGGCGAATGTGCTCCGTGTAGGCCTGCGACCAATGAATACCTCGAAGGCCGTCCGGGATGCCGAGAACAAAGCCCGTCTGCCGGTTGGCTCGGAAATCGACTATCGTGGTGTCCTGATCGACCGGGACTTCTTTCTTATCCGGTCCGGTTACTAGGGTTTCGGGAATACGGCCAGCCCAACGACGAGTGACGTACCAACGGTTTACTACCACGTCATCCCCGCTGGCGTTCTGGCTCGTCCACGTACGCTTATAGGCTGTAATCCGCTCCGGGAAGTCGGGGTCCATACGAAGCCCGGTGACTTGGTTGAACGGGATACGACTGACTTTTTTCGTCTTAGTGTTGCACGCAATCAGCACGTTACCGTCAATAAAGCGGGCTTTTTGAAGTTCCGCCTGCGAGTCGCTATTGAAAAGCGCTTCCTGATTATCGGGGTCCTCGTAAAAGGCGACAATGCCCCTCTTAGCACCCCGAGTAGCCTTAGCGGGCTTTTCCAAGCCCTCGATGCTCATGCCGCGACCGAAGACGAATCCGGTATGGAGGTCTACCGCACGGCCCGCCATAGAACCTGCGGCGACCTTCGGCTGGATGAGCGCTGCAACTTTCTGCACCTCGTCAAGGTCCAGGCCCTCTAGCTTCTCGCCGCGCTGGATACCCGAGATGAGCGCCCAACCCTCATCGTCGTGATTTAACTGCGCACGAACGTCGGCAATGCTCTCTTTAAGGTCGCGATTTTCAGCCTCCAACTCGGGAAGACGGTTAAAAACCTCGGTTAAAGCCGCAATAGGGTCGCTATTAGTATCCATAGTTAACTCAATTTTACCAGTTAGCCTAGAATTGGCTGTCCGGGGCGGGTCAAATACTGCCGGTAGCCATAGTCGGGAATGTCACTCGGGTCTTCGGTGTACAGGGTGCCCTCGGGAATGCGTCCCGTCCAAGGGGAGAGGTCAATGCTTGCGTAGTTGGCGGCGTCCGCCCGGTTGGGGGATTTCACGTTACGGGCGCGCATATCCTCCTTGGACTCCATCAGAAGATTTGCCACCCCCGAGGTGCGCTTTTTAATCTCCATTCCTAGCAACTCATCAGCCAACTGCTCGTCTTTAATGTCCAAGTCAATTTGACCCTTGGCTAGACGATCTTGCAGCGACCAAAAACTCCACGCTCGGAAATTGAACCAGCGGTTGCGGTCTGGGGATGCGTTACCTCCGAGAATTTCAATAACATCGTATCGGCCTTCGGAAAGTTCCCGCACCCGGTCGGCAATTGGGCCACCGAGGCCCGCGCCGTCGATACGAACTTCGGATACGCCTCGACCCAGCGCCGTTTCGTGAATCTTGCCCGCGGTATTCATCGCATTGGCGTCATTCCACTCATCGACAAAGCGTAAACGGCCCGAAAGGTATTCGTAAATCGTGTTGGTGTCACCGGACTTAGAGCGAGATACGTCAACGCCAAGAACGGGGAGGGCATCGGAAATGGGCGCTACACAGTCGTAGCCCTTCTCCAAATCTTCGGGCTTGAACAGGGTGTTACCCATGTCCCAGGCGAACTCACCCTCGACGCGGGATTTCCACATAGGGGAGCCCTTGCCGTACTCTTCTTCCTTCGATTTCAGGTACGACTCATCTGTCAGCGCTTCCAACACCTCGGGCGGGGTGACGTGCTTCTCATCCGTGAAGTTGGGAGAGTTCAGAACGCTGATCGTGTGATACGTCCAGTTAGCAGGCTTGTTCTTGAACAGCTTTGCAACATAAGACCCCGGGTTAGTGGGGTTACAAATCAGAAGGCGGCGGGAGTTACGGGTAGAGGTGATGTTACCGAGCGCGTCGATCAGGCTTTCGGTCAAGCCGACAGCCTCGTCGCCAATCGCCAACACACCGCCAGATGCGTGGATACCCTGTAGGGAGTCTCCCGTGCGGTTTTCCCCGTCCGGGGGTTTACGACCGAAACCGATTACCGTTCCGCTTTCCGTCTTCCATTCGTTTTGGCTGGTCCGGTAGCCGGGGAGTTTGTGATCGACCTTGCCTTCTTTAAAGCGCTTGTCAACCATCGCGGAGATGTTTTCGATTTCACGCCAGACGATAGCACCAATCTGAGCCGTGGAGGGGGCGGTGGAGGCTACAAAGCAATCAGGGTAGCGAGTGTCGATCCACCAGCAGACAAGCAGGGCTGCAAGAAGGGACTTACCTACACCGTGACCGGCCTTAACAACAACGTCTTTGTTCTTGGCAACACTACGGGCCACATCGGCTTGCTGGGACCACAGGTGGATACCGGGTACGTCCTTGGCCCACAGCACGGGGTCTTCTTTATAGGCTTGACGGCGCGCCCTATCTCGAATGTCATCTAGGGCGGCGGAGGTGGCGTTAAAGAGTCCTGTCACCGGCTATCCATTTCGGCGGCGGCGGCTTCGAGGTTCTTATTAAAAATATCGAACAGGGCGTCTTCTTTAATATCGTACTGAGCGGCCACTTCTTTTACCGATACGTCAACGGTTGAGATATACATTGCCACAATCTCTCGCTTACGAAGATCGTTGAGTTGGCTGATTTTTTCATCGTCGGACTTGCTCATATCCTTCAAGCTGCGGTTCAACTCCTTGATTGCAGCAAGAGATGAGTTGTAAAGACCTGCCTTGTTGCGCTCGTCGGATACGTCTTCTGCGGCTTGTTTGGCGTCGTCGGCAATTTCCTGCATCGACCGGATGAGCTTGGCGCGCTGGACTTGAAGGGTGAGAATATCGACGCTGTTCAGAATCTCGTTCTTGATGCGGATGATTTCTTCGGGGTTGACGCCCAAGTCGGTAGCCATCTCGCGGGCGCTTTTTTTACCGATGTGCTTGTAGATATACGACTCAATACGAGCGTCGGTGGTGTCTAGTTCTGTCATAATTTCTGATAACCCTCCATTTATCAGTTTATCGCTTCTGTTTGCGGGCAAGACAAAACCCCTCTCGGTGATCTAAGACCAACAACGAAAGGGGTTATGCCCGCAGGCCAGGAGGGGTGGGAGCCTACTTGCGAATCTTGGGAGTGGAATCCGCTTCTTCTAGTTTAGCAATACCTTTTCTAGCGTCCCAAATCCCCAATCCAGCGAGTGCGAGTCCCGCAGAAAGTGGAAGTGTAAAGACCGCTCTTACCCAATACTCATCTATCAAAAATGTTGCATAAAAAAGCCACAAAGAACCAAGGAAATATACATTAAAAAATAGCGCCCAAAATAAACGAGCCATTATTCGTCCTCCTTCAGTCGAACTTCCTTGGGGCCTAGTGGAAGAGCACGCACCTCGATCACATAATCCTGATGCTGACCCTCGAAAATGTAAGTATCGTCACGTTCCCATACCAGCGCACCGTACGCCACAAGTTCTTGCAGCAAGTACCTCTGAATCAGTTCCTCGTTCACTTAAAATCCTCCACGGATTCCAGTCGGGACAAGTCTTTGATTGATTCATTATATGCAACTTTTGCCCGGTATTGTGGCAACTCCCGTTCTACTAGAGAATCGGCGTCATCTTCTGAGATTCCAAAGTGCATCAAAAGGTCCTTTAAGCTCACAGTTCCTCCAAGGCGTAATAGTAATCCACGATACTCCACAAGTCGCTTAGGTGGCCGACTTCCTGCACAATCGTTCCCGGCGAATTCTCATGGAACCAGCGGTAGATCCCTGCGATTTCATTCTCGGCTTGCTCTAGCGTGTACGCGGTCATTCGAAATTCCCCTGAAGTCGTTCAATTTCCCAAGTGATAAAGTCGATGGCTTTTCGAAGGTCTGATACTACGTCACCCTTGTTCTTACCGTCAAGTCGAGTGGAACGTGCCACGTACTGTAGCGCCTGAGCCCCGAACCCAGTAAGGTGCGCTGAAATCTGCCGAACCTCTACACCGCCGGGGAAGTCGTAATATGTCGAAGTAAAACCACTAACCTCGGCATCGCTAATGCTATCCAAGCCCTCTTTCACAAGCCAATTGTTGAACTCGTCAAGTTCCTCAGCGGTGATGTTTCCATGCTCCCGCCAATAGGCAATTTGGTCCTTTACACCCATATCTGCTTCTGGGGCGGACCACCGATTAACCGTTAAATCTTTAATAGCCTTGTTCATTTCATCCTCCTGCCTCTACTTTAGGGCACAGAAAAGCCCTCCCGCGTATTTACGGAAGGGTTCTCAGTTAATTCTCAGTCTGGGCTACTGGTAAGGCCGTACCCGGTTGCGCCACACGAAGGGAACGTCGGTGTTTTCTAGGGCGTCAAGGTCTTCCTGTGAGAAATAGGGACCGGGGGTGTCGGCGGGCCACTGGGATGAGGCCGAGTGAAGCATATTGCTGAGCGCCCCGATGCGGGTGTTGGTCTTCGTCTCGAAGGCGTCGAAGCGCTTTTCAATGGACTCGATCTTGGCGTCGTAGTCTTTTTTCTGATTGTCCAAGTCAGTACGAAGTTTCCGGTTCTCGTCAACCACTTCATTCCAGGTGGGTTCGCGTTTTGTCGCCCGGGTAGAGTCGTTACCGTCTCGGGCTTCTTTACGCTTTTGATGCGACTGGTAAATGATGCCAATGAGGCTCAAAACGGGCAGGATCGAGGCTACAAGAACCGTCTCCCAGTTAATATCCGCCAAAATCTGATCCATCTTACTTCGTCGTCTTCAAAAGGCCGAAAGAACGCGCCATCGGGAACATTCCTACTAAAAACACGGCCCAAGCCCCCGGAATACGACTAAAATCCCCCTCGGAAAAGGCCCGCCAAATAGCCGCGGCAGACCATGTAAGGATCAAACCCCCGAGAATAAGCGCGGACCATCTTTCCACCGACTCAAACCGCTCGTGAATAGAACCGGGAAGGGACAAGGTGGCCGTTGCGATCACACCGCAAGCCCACAAAATCGTATACAAGTCGAAAGTTGCCAGTGTCAGGGTCGTGTTGCCCCACAAGAGAAACAGGATGCCCATGACGATGAACCCGGCGTACTTGGCCGAGAGCATCCACCTGGGAACAAAGATCGGCGTCTTTCCCCAGTTAATCAGTTTCTTTCGCATGTCATTAACTAGTTTATCAGCCAAGGCTTTATTGGTCATTCCGCGCAACGAAAAACCCCTCCGGTTAAGAAGGGGCTTTCGGGCAAGATGCCGACGTTGGTACGTTATTCAATTGTACAACGGGTGTTGGGCTATTCGAGAAATGTGAATCGCGCGTGACCTAGAAATTTCCGGGTCGATAGTTCTGCGATGGTCGGTGCCTCGGGATTTGCAATCTTGCTCACAAGGTAAATCTCTGACGCCATGTTTCCCGTCTCTGGGTCAATCGCTTTTGTTGGGTCAGTGGGGTCTACGATCATTTCGTCTCGTTCATGTTGGATACGACGACCTCGAAAGCGCTTTGGATGCCGTCTTCGGAGTGAATTTCCAGTGGGCTAATGATGATCTGCGGGGTTCCACCCAACTCATCCATGTGGTCCCATACGAACTCGAAGGCCGCTTGCAAGGTGTCTACGGTCGTGGCGTACTGCGTCGTCTTCTCAACGGGCGATAGTCGTGTCATTAATAGTTTCCATCCGAAATCCAGTCAAACAATCTGTTCTCGTAATCATCACAAATTCGCTCCGCGTGTCCCAATGCTTCTGCCCAAGTATCAAACAATAAGTCAGCGTGACCCATATCAAGTACCCAGTGACGCCCAGGGCGATAATACCTAATTTTGGGCTTCGGCGGCTTAATCGGTACGATCACTGCCCCTCCTAATGTCCGATGTGAATGTAGCCGCAGCGGCAAGTGTACGGGTGCATCGTCGGGTCCACTCGCTTAATGGCTTCCAACGCCGCTTCTACCGACTTGTGCCGAAACTTCTCCGGGCGTGGGCACGTCTTGGCCGTTCCGGTGCTGTAGCGAAGGCGGGGGTTGAGTTCCTTCTTCGGGGTGACCTCGGGTTCTTCAGCGCGCTTGTTCCGGGCTACCCGGGCTTTGTTCTTGTGGCTTTTGGAGCAGAAAACGGCGCGATTGTCCAGTGGCGAACCACTCCATTCAAACTCGGTCGCACACCACGCACAACTGATCGTCCGGGTAATCTGCGTCGGCATCAACACGTATTTACTACCGAACGTCCCGAGGATCCGGTTAATTCGTCTTACAATCAATTCTCGTACTCTTCCCGCAGCCGCTCAATTTCCGAAACCAGCGCCCGGATCACATCATTCGTATGGATCAAGGGCTCCGAGTATTCGTACACGTCGCCTTCCGTAAGAACAAGTTTGGACTTATCGTATCCCGACCAGAATTCCAGTAGTCGGTGAAGAGAAAACTCCGCTCCGACCAACACATGTTCCCCCGCATCATCTACATCATACGAAGCGTCAAGGGACTCTTTCAGCAACCGAAGTGACTGTTCATCCACTGGAACTTTCATTTCGCACCCCTCCCCGGGTGGTACGTTTTCGGCTCTTTCACCTTCGCGGACTTCTTTTTCTTCTTAGGCTTAGGTTCCTCTCGCCAATACGTTACCTCGGGCGGCGAACCAAAGTGAACGAACGGGCGGTCAGGGTGCCACTCGACTTGGGGATTGCAGCACCTCTATGGGTGCGTACTTAATCAATTCCGTGGCTAGTCGATAAGCAAGTTCGCCATAGGTGCGCTGTACCGATTGCACGCTATGTGTCTCTTCCCTGTTGGCGTCCTTAACGTACCCGTTTACGAGAATTAATTTGCTGTCTAGACGATGTTGGAGTTTTCCAAGACTCTTTCGCAGTTTCGTATCCAGGTCTGGGTCTGAAAGTCGAACCCTAATCCTTGACAAAAACTGCTTAAGATCACGCTGCGTATCGTCAATCCCATATTGGTCTACAAACTTTTCAAACCTCTCAGTATTGTATCTGGAAGCAAGAGTAAGTACGTTGTCAGGAATGGGCATGTTGTTGTCTACCCCCTCTCAGTTGCTACCAAATACCTGGTCGGCAATTTCCAGAGAGGTGGCCACGGCTAGTTCGGATCGGGTGTACACCGTAACGGGCGTGAGTTGAATGGTTCCACCCTCAAACACTTCCACCCGGTAGTGCTGAGCGGGTTTCACGTACTTGGCGAGACTTACTCGCTTGCGGCTGTCCACATGGACGATTGATTCGGTCACAGTGCCCTCCTAGGCTTGTTCGGTACCTTCAGCCTAGCATGGGAAAAAGCCAAAACGGTACAAAAGCCTGGGAAGTTGCCGATAGAAAGCGCAAAGGCCCGGTGCCCTCGTCCGGGGGCGTTCCGAGCCTTCACTTCCCACTCTGTCGCAACAGGGGGCAGGAGGGGTCTTAACCTCCAATGCTGGGTACGCAACTCAATGCGATCCATGCAATCCATTTATTTTTACCCGGGGAGTGGAAGCCCCACCAGGCCGCCCTCCGGGCTCGAACCACCAAACGGGTGGTCTGCCCGAAGCACTTCACGCCGCTATTGCAACGCGCTTACAGCTACTCATGCTGATCCGGGTGTCCGGGGCACTCGTGCTCTTTTACCCTACCACGCGGTTGGAGCGAAAATCTACGAAATCAAAATTTTCAGGGGACTGTCAGGTTGGTAAAGAGTAGGGGATCGACTGGGTTCCGGCGGGGTAAGCCACGGGGTTCAGCACGAAACATCTCGATGGCCTTAACGGAACCCCCAGAGAGGTGCTTACTTCAGCGCGCATCAGTACACAAAATCGTAGCATACTTGAAGCTCGGGTGGGAGCCATTTGGATTAAAAGACTCATACGAAGCCGCCGCCTGAGCAGACCCCTTCCTGTCCAGGGACTAAATCGAGAACTTTCCGCAACCCCAAACCCATAACGAAAGCGTAACGTTTCCCACCGCTTACATGCACACCTCGGAACCGAAGTCAAGCACTTACACATGCCAATGTATACATGCCGCCCCACCCAGCCACCTCGCGTGCTGTTACATAACCGTTATCAAATACCCCCGCGTGCAGCTTGACCTCAGCACCAATACTTGCCATACTCAATGTATGAGCTTCTACTGCGCATCATGCAAGCGCCTGACAGACGGCTACGACCTGTGGCCCAACGGTGAGTGTGTGTGCTGCTACACCGCAACCGAAGACATATTGGATAGTGACGCTATCTACAACCCCGTATTCGCCTCTTGACACCGCGTACACCAACCCGCCAGGCTGAGCGTACAACCTCGAAAGGATAAGACCATGACATACCCCACCTACCGCGAGAACAAGCCCCTCGACCCGATGCCGTGGGCGCTGTTCGCCGCGTCGGGCATCGAAATCGACCGACACGCGCACCCGCGTACCGCTTCGGAGTTCGACCCCCGGGCAGAATATGAACAGGACAAATCTAAGTATCCAAGTTTCGTGTACGCAAAGAAAGCAGGAATTTAACGTGCTAGAACTCGACCCCGAACCTTATGAAGGCCGTTACGGAAGCCGATACCCCAAAGAGGTACCTGGTACCGTCTGGGCACCTCGCGTCGGTTACGAACAGGATATTTCTGCTTACGGTTTTAAAGGCTGGTGGCAGTTTTAGTATTCCCGTAAAACAACACAAACCCACATTTAGCGTAAGGAACCGGTTCCACACATGACTAAACTCGATCCGTACCCATTCCAGGCTCTGTACCTCGTCTCCCTGACAGGTGACTACAGCCAGACCCACCGTTCATCTTTTCGGGAATCCAACAAGCATTACTTCCTTCCGCGTGAAGGCTACGAACAGGACAGGGCTAAATACCCCGCGTAACGCCCTGTGAGACGATCTGAGGCCCTAAACCCTCGCGTACGGGTCGTTTGCCGTGGACGGGATTCTGTCGCGTTAGAGAGGCGTACAGCGGTTTCCAACTTTTTCTCGCGGAGGGGTTGACACAGGCGTCAGGACGGGAAATACTTGAAGCATGAACTCACACCGCACCAACAACCCGGTCAAGTCTTCGCGTACATTTCGACTTCGGTGGAAAGAAATCGGGGCGACCGTCGTCGTCATGGTCCTTGTCGCTACCGGTACTTACACCGCCCTGGATATCGCCGCAGGAAGCCCTCAGCCCGCCGTAGAGGCCACAACGCCCGCCTGCCCCACCGAAGACAGCAACGGATGCTTTTGGGACGCTCAAGCCCACGGCACCACGGGTAAGTCTTTCTACGCCGACGAAGCGGGAAACCTCTATTACCTCCCGGTTGCAATCGAAGACACTCCTGAGTACCAGTCCGTAGCCGAATGCGCCAAGCAGCTCAAAGGCTTTTCTCGGGACGCCATGGCCCTCTCCACCGAACTCACCGGCTACTGGGCTTCCGACTCGCTACACGTTCGGAGCGGAGCGACGAGTGAGGACGTTAGTCCGAACACCTACGGCGAATGGGTCGTAACCGACAACCTCCAGCCCATGCAAGACCGCTACGACTACCTCATCCACACCTTCTGCTCGGAGTAACCGATGATTGCTGTGAACAACAGGAAAAACCTCCACCCGGTGCAGCAAGCCGTAGAAGAGTCTCTGTACCTCGAAGACCTGCTCAACGACGAGTGCAAATGTCAGTGGTTCCACAACGAAGAGGGCTGCTCCGAGCAGGTGACCCATATCTACTCCGATTGCCAGTTTGAACTCCTAATCTGTGACCTGGCCTTCCAATGGATCGTGAAGCTCAAAGAGTGGAAGCTTCGTCATGTCGCAACGTGTAACAACTGCCACCGCACGGCTTCTGAATGCTGGTCAATCCGCCCGGTCTGAAACTTCCTCTACCCCAAAGAGAAAACGTAACGATAGAACAATATAAACACTCTATATTATTCAATGATAACGATTTCTCTCTCTATAAGGGACTTTTTGGACCCTCCCGCGGAAAATCAAGGGTTTTTCGGCCCGACCCCAAAAACACAGTACAAAACACATAAGAATTTACTCCCCAAAAACACCCCGTAGACTACTTTCACCTAACCTACGTAGTCGAGGCCGAATTAGTCCGGTTACGCCCGAAAATCCAAAACTGTCCATTACCTGGGAATGTTCTTTGGTTGAATGATTCCCCTAAAGTACATGATAGGATTGAGCCATCATGGAACCGAAATACGCGATGACAGACCTATTGGCGAGGTCCGATTTGAGCCCTCACGAAGTCTTTGTGAGCGTTATGCGGATCAAAGACCAGCTAGAGGAACGCACGAAATACCACCCCGGCAACTGCGAGTGCACTGGATGCGCGTGGCTGTGGCCCGTAAGCAGTTCGGAGCCCTGGCACGGAACGATGAACGGCTACGGATACCACAAGTGCCGGTGCGTTAGATGCCGGAAGGCTAACCGCCAATACACGAACAGTAGGAGATAGGTATGGACGTAACGATGCAGGTTATCGAGGCCCAAGAGGCTCGTAGCCGGATGCAAGAGGCGAAGAAACGCATTAAGGCTGAGGTCCGCCGCAAGTATGAATCCCGCATCGCCGAAGAGGTGGCAGAGCGCACTCAGGACGCTGAAATCGAGTTCGCTAAGACCCTTGCCCGTGTTCATGCGTCGGGGGTCTCTCAGGCCACTCTCCGCCGGGACGTGCTGCGTACTAACGTGTGGTCGGTGTGGACGTATTGGCGTGATTTGGCCGACATTGAACCGGAGCGAGTGACTGCGCGAGTTGAACGTGAAGAGGCCAACCGCCCCTACCGGTTCGAGAAATTTACCTACCGGGGCACTGAGCGGGACGCGATTCTGTGGCTGAAAGATAAGAAGGGGAAGACTCTTGACACTCCCTTGCGTGCGTACGTAGTATGGGATTTCCTGGATTTCCCGGATCTCGACCGCGATCAGGAAGACTACCGCAAGAGCGTAGGTTACGGCTTCGAGGAATTCACCCGACTAACCGGCGCGATCATCAAAGAACAGTACGAGGGTAAGGAGCAGGGAGAATGACCGACATTTACACCGAACGTCCGTATAGTGAATCTACCGACGTACAGTACGGGGCGTGGGAAACCGACGACATCGAAGAGCACGCTTTCGATATGCTGGCGGTCGTCAAATACCGTCGTGACCACCCCCATTACGAGACACATGACAGCGAGCCTGGGATCGATCTGCGGGAAACGATTGTTAGTGCACTACGCGAGGGTGAACGCGATTCGCGTAAAAAGGGGGGCAGTGCTGAGACGCTTTTTTCCTCTCAAACTGATGCCGTTCTTGCAGCGATTAAAGGATGTTCGTAATGACACACACTAACAACCCGCCCCTACGTGATCTTATGTGGTATCGCCACCGGCCCGATATGACCGAGAAGGGTATTCCTCCGGAGCCTTCGGAATGTATCGATCGGGGGGCTTATGCCGCGCAGTTGCGTAACGTGGTGACCAAGTACGGGAACCTCGGGATGCTGGGTCAGTTCCCCGACAACTGGGAGATGCCCCTGTATCAGCAGCAGAATCAGTTCGTGCGGGATAACCTGCCAGCCCTCAAAGCGGGTAAAGCCTTCAAGGTAACCCTCGTTGACGGCTCAACCCTCTACGTCGCTCGGAGCGGCTGGAAGCGCGTAGCAAGCGCATTTCGGAAGGGCGTAGCGTGATGGCTGACGATTTTCCTACCTGGCAGGGTCATCAGGAGCATGGCTTTTATTCAAGTATGTATAAACGCATATCCGTGGGTGTTAATAGCACGGTGGATATGCTAATTTGCGAGAAGTGCCATTACATTAAGACTTATTGCAACCACGACTCAAGTACCTGGAATGAAGACGGGACACATCTTGCTTGCGATTTTTGCGGGATTGACGGAACATAATGGAAATTGATGCGGAAGACTTAAAAGAATGGTCTGAGCGGATTTGGGCGGCTCACGAATACCGCTACGGTAACCTCCGTACAATTAAAGAATTCGTGGAGTGGGTGGGCCGCAGCACATCCCCTGCGAATGGGGGGACTAACCATGAGCATTCGCTGGATGACTAAAGAAACATGTAACCACGCAACAGAACAAGTGTGTCCGACATGCGATTTTGACGGGTACTATGAAGCGAATTATCCCGACTGCCCTTGGAGGAATGATGAGTAAAGCAAACACAGCAACCGTAATTCTGTTCAAGCCCAGCGGTAAGTATTACACCGAAGAGGAATGGGCCATTCCCGAAGATGCCCGCGGCCCTCACGATATGGTGCGTAGTCCTGACTTTCGCCAAATCAGTGGCGGTGCCGTGCTTGTGGATACGCAAGAGCCGTGGGGTTATCCGTGTTTGATTTGGGGGTGGTAGCGTGACGACATACAACCTCACGTCGTGGGCGGGTAAGCCTACGTCTGGCCGGTTCGTGTACCGTGGTCCCGGAGGAACGTGGGGATGGCAATGCGATATGTGCGGGGAGTATCAACTCGGTATCGATCTCTGGTCTGACGCCGTAAGCAACGCTCTGGATCACGCCTACCTCTGCCCCCACGTCAATGCGAAGAACCGCAGCTACCAGCCCCAGCTATAAGCAAAAACTATACCCCCACCGCTAACCCCGTTTTCGTTACCTCCCCGTAACCTAAGCGGGGTTGCGTGCGTTTGGGATCGGGTGTACCTTGTAAGTAACAACCCAAGGAGGACGACATGAACGTCACGATTGAAGTTTTTGATAAGGCAATGGACGACCTTAAAGTAATTCTTGATGCTCAGGAGGCACTTTACTGCACCCGAGTATGGGAAGCCTGGTCTTACGGCACGATGGGAGAGGACGATTTCTCCCGCGTGTCCGAGGATGATGAGGCGGTAAGTGAGATTCTTTACACTGTCCTACGTTCACTAGGACTGCACACCGATGCGGGGATCCCCGGTTTCGAGGGCACCCTTGACGCACTTGACAACCTTTCAATTCGGAAGTAGGAGGACAGCATGAACAGCAAAAATAACTCCGTTCTGAACCAGTTCCGCAAGTACGGTGATGTTGATTTCCCCGACCCGTGGGTGTCGGCCCTTGACTGCCTGTTTGCATTCGGAGGCTACACGGACTGGAATCACCATAAGTCTTACTTTTACGTGTTGACTACTGCAACGGATGCAGAGGCAATTCACGCCCGTAAGGTACTCACGCGGCTTTCAACTCAGCAGCGTATTGTACATCTGACCAACAACGACTAGGATTACGACCATGACCATTGACCCGACTCCGATCTACCTTTCCGCTGCACACTACCGCGCTGAGTGGCTGCGGCGTCAACTCCCCGATTACCTGGCCCTTACGCAGGCTAACGTGCTGGAAGCCGTTGAGGCGGGAGTTGTGACCGTTCACGAGCAGGCTGACACGGGCTGGTACCCCAACCTCGACAACGACAGCGCCTGGGAAATCGTCCTGCCGGAGACGCTGCTGTATCTCTCGGACGCCCACAACATCGACATGTCCACCTTCGACCACATCGCCTACTAGGGGGTTAAAAATGACCGACACGAACAACGACCTCGGCGCAGTCCTCGGCGGTATGATTGCCTGGGATCACGCCATTCAGAACAGCCTCACCGACAGCCACCTTGACGAGGCAATCGACTGGGCTAAGCGCTTTCGTGACTTTTACGACGACGTAAAGCGACACAACCGTGATATCTACGTCCAAGAAACCCTTTGGGGGTATGAGGGCTGGCGAGAGCAAATTCCTCGCAAGATTGAACACTACGAGTCTATGAAGATGAACGAGCGTCCATAATGTGGACAGCATTCCAGGCGTGGTGGCGTCGTAACGTTGTTGCGCCCGACCCCGATCCGCGCTACTCTTACCTTGACCGACTTGATGGACTGACCGAACGAAAAGAACTGTGATGGAAGACCACAACGTAATTCTCGAACTGTCTTGGATGGACACGAGCAACTATCTTGTCCAGACGGTGGAGGGCGGTGGCTACCTTTGGCACGACGACCGCTCGTACGTCACTGAAACCGCGGCGATTGCCCGTGCCGAAGACCTTATTTCTGTGCGGGGCGTTTCCAAGGTTCGCATTGTGGATATCTCGAACAACGACTAGGATTATGAGCATGCGCAGCAGTGAGGAGAATCCGAACATGAACAGCACGATTGACATCTACTTTGCTACCATCCGCCAGATTGCCGCAGAGCGAGGGGCCACCTACTCACACGGCACGACGTGGGCCGCGGTGGATTCTACCCGCGACGGCGAGCGTGTGGTCGTGGAGGTATCCTTCTACGACGGCGAGGACACCCCTTATTACAAGGGCGAAGTTTTCGAGTACATTACGGTATCGTATTCTTTTGGGAACCAGGAGACGACCGAGTTCGTTGACGCATTCATGGGCACCGACTCCGCAGAACTTTACCGAAAGATGGGACAGTGGGTTTAAGCATGGATATTGAACCCGGAACACGTGTTCGCAGCACCGAATGTATTCCCGCCCTAATTGAAGGTGAGTATGTCGAATGGGACGGTTTTTATCACGTTATCAATTGGGACAAGTCGGAGGATGGCATCGAACGATTGGGCTATCACCACTTTGACACGGAATTTGAGGTTATCTGATGCCGAACATTGAACTACGGGATATGGCGGCCCGGCTGACGTATTCTTTCGGCCTTGACGAATCGGACGTTTACTCCTTGTTATCACAAGTCGCATTCCCGAGCGACGGAGACTGGGACTGATCGTGGACACAACTGGAATTATCATTTCGTCCCTTATTGGCTTGTTCGTCGTGGCGCTAATTCTTGCAGCCATTAAAGACTCCCGCGAAGCCCGTAAGTATGCCAAATTCACGGCCTTTGGGTACGATTGGGACTGGTACAAGATTGACCCCGCAACCGGATTGCCCCCCGTAGCCCCTGGTTGGAGTTGGGTACTCAGTCCTACTGAGAACGAATACAACAGCGTCTTTGCTTTGGTGGACAACAACGGCGAAGACACTTTCACGGTCAAGGTTGTATTTTCCAAGGGCGACACCGATAAATACATTCGCAAGACTTTGGAAGACCGCGCAGTCCGCCTCTTACGAAGCCTTAAAGAGTTCATGGAAACCCCGAACATCGAAAAGTTCTACGGCTCGTATCCGCCCAAGAGCCTTAACAAGTAACTAAAATCAGGGACCGACTAGGGGTAAGTATTTTCCGACCACCTAGGGGAATCGTCCGCCACCTGTACCGACAGACGAACTTCTGGGTCTTTGAAAGTGTCACCTACTGAAACATTCACAGCACCCGTTGTTTTGCGAAGCAAACCGAGTGGCACCGCCACGAGCACCCCGTTTCCACCCGAAGCGGGGTTGCGGTGTTTCTATCGAACGGCTAGACTCTACCCATGACGATGACACCTTGGGCCTGGCAGTTGGCAGATGTAGCCAAGTTGCGCGCTAACAACTTCACGGGGCTTCTCAACATCGACCCGGGCGGGACGAAGACCATGATTTCCACCCTTGCTATCAAAGAGTCGGGAGCCTCCAAGGTTCTCATCACGGCCCCCAAATCCACTCACGAAAAAGCGTGGAGGCGTACCATCGAAGAGGTGCTGGGGGTTGAGGCGCGGGTTATTGGGAACGGTAACAAAGCGGCAAAGCAAGCGTTGTTCGATTTCGAGATGGGCTACGACGGCGTATTTATCTCCACGGGCCAGTTCATGACGCGCACGGACGTTTCCTCCTGGTCGGGGGATATGTATATTGCCGATGAGATTCACCAGCTTTCAACCATGAAGAGCCGGGGTCAGCGTAAACTCTCCGGCTACGTTGGTTCGGACGGTGAGCCCCTTGCTCAACGTTTCGGTATGCGGCTAGCACTTTCCGGCACGCCCGCTCGTCAGGACCTGCCTAACCTCTGGGGCATCCTCCGATTTCTCTGGCCTGAGTTGCGCTACAGGGGCGAAGTTGCTTACGACAACGCTTATCAGTGGATGGCTGACCGTCTTGCTTACGAAGAGGTGTACACGAACCAAATTGACGAGCGAACGGGGAAGCACAAGACGGCGAAAAAGTGGCTAGGGGAAAAGAACCCGGGACAGTTGCTTCGAGACATGCCCTGCGTGGTGACTCATTTCCGTAGGCAGCGGTGTTGTAATTGGCATCCAAATGGGTTTCTCGATTTGGAGGAGCCTCAGGAATTGGAACACTTTGTCGAGCTTGTTCCCGCCCAGAAGAAAGCAATACGCGAACTTGAAGAATCCATGATGACATACCTCCGGGATCAGGCCCTCGTAACCGATATCAGCCTTACTCAGAAGCAGCGCGTGAGACAGATTTGCTTGGGAGTCCCTGAGGTAAAGTATTACAACGACCCGAAGACAAACGAAGAAAAAACTACAATCTTCTTTGACGAGGACTGCGTGAGCCCGTTCTTGGATGAAACATTGGACATTCTTTCAAAATTGCCCAAGAATGAGCCGGTTGTAATCTACCTCGACAGCCAGGTATTCGCAGAGGTGGCCGTAAAGCGATTGAATAAAGCGGGTATCGCTGCCGCAGAATACAGCGGTAAGACTTCTAATGCCCGGGATGAATACATGCGCGACTTTGGAACGAAGTATCAGGTTCTCGTTATGGTTTCTTCCGCAGGGGCTACCGGCACCGATGGGTTGCAACTGATTTCCAACACCGAAATTATCCTGGAAACCCCCGTCTCCTTGACTGTGCGGACCCAGGCCGAAAGCCGCCAAGACCGATTGGGTGCCAAGAAACAGGTTCAGCGTTACCGGATTATCGATTCTGAGGGGTACGCTACAGGTCGCCTTAGTGAGCAACTTATGAAGCAGATTGCTTTGAACCGTAGCCTCCGTTCAGTGAGCTAACAGATATGCATGATACAGTTATTCAACTATGAAAAACTCAGAGTATGCAAACGCGTATGAACCAAAACTTTGCCGCGTAAAGGATTGTTCATTTCCTGCACATGCAAAGGAACTCTGTTCTGGGCATTACCAGCGACACAATCAAGGCAGACCTCTCGATGAGACGCCCCTAAGGCGAGTACTCGGCGCAGACACACAGTGTTCCATCGAATGGTGTACTCGTTCTCATTACTCGCAAGGGTGGTGTCAGATGCATTATCAGCGCAACCTTAAAGGGCGAGATATGGACGCTAAGGTTGTGGCACGAAAGGATCAAGCTCGTCCCTGTGAATTCGAAGGCTGCGAGAGAACTCACCATGCAAATGGATACTGCGGGCTACACGCTAAGCGATATGCAGCGGGCACAGACTTAGGCTCTTACGTTCGAGGTTCATTGACACCTAAAGACCGCAAATGCACTCATGGAAACTGTCGTAGGGGTCACTGGGCCTATGGTTTGTGCCAACCCCACTACGACCGCAGGACCAAAGGTTTAGACCTTGACACCCCGATTCAAGACCAGCGAGTCGTAACTCATGAGAATTTTGATGGTGTGGTTTGGACCAGTTCGGGGAAACCAACCGTTTCGGGATATGTGAAGGTGTCTACGGGCATACCTCACCGGCGTACATTGCCAGAACACCGTGTTGTCATGGAAAAGCACCTTGGACGCTACCTACTCAAAACGGAGGAAGTACACCACATTAACGGTGTGCGACACGACAACCGCATTGAGAATCTCGAACTGTGGAGTCACAGTCAACCGCCCGGTCAGCGGGTTGAGGACAAAGCCGATTGGGCAATGGAGATTTTGAAACTTTATCGCCCCGAGGTCTTGAAGTGATTCAGACCCAGGCCCGGCTAGAGCGCATGGACAACACCCGCCAAGTCCAGCGCTACGTCCTGCTGGATGACGAAGGGGTACAGCTTGGGCGTATGGAAGACCTCTGGGCTCAAAAAATTGTTGTCAACAGAAGCCTTCGGGTAGCTTGACACTTCTATACCGACTGCGCTAGGCTGTCAACAACAAGTACAATTCTAGGAGGGGTTATGACGATGTTCTATGACGTGAAGACCGGTGACAAACTTGTACTTTTCAACAAGGAGTCTAATTTGGGACCTATTCGTGCTTTTGCAGCCGAGGACAAAGAGGACATGATCGGTGATACGGCTTATCTGAAGGTCGATCTCTATGCGAGCAATTTAGGGCTTTCCAGCATGACGCTTAATGTCAACTACTGGGACGTTTATAAGGACGACGACCCCAAACTTGTGACTGTACTGCTCAACTACTATCAGCCATTGAAAGGGTAGGTAATGAACCGAGACATCCAAGCTATCGAAGAGATTTGGTATATCGTAAATGAACTGGTCAAAAATCACGACCTTACCGAATGGGGGAATCATGCTGATTTTGCTCTGGCGTACCGCATCCGAGAAATCATCGACAACCGTTACAAATAAAAAGGCAGCCTTTATTACCGAATGGCCCGCAACGGTCCCGCCGGGGCAACACCTTAAATACTGTAATTGGTCCAAAGGTGCTCCTAACCGGCCCTGCCTATGCGGGGACTCCGTACCCATTTACTGAATGACAGGACACGAGAATGGCTTTTGAGGATCGTTCGGTTGAAGAACTTGAATAGATGATCGAATCCCTAGACGAGTGTATCGACAAGTATCGTCTAGAAATTGAACGTCGGGAGGGGTGGAAGACGCTTACACCTAACGCTGTGCGAGATGGCCTTGTTGGCTATCGGCTATTTGAGCAAGATGGAGGATCAGCGTTTTAGCGTTCGACTAGCAACTCACGCCGTTAAGTACGTATTCAACAATCGTCTGCTCGAACAAACCCAGGATGCGCGTAAGCTATTTAACCAACTGGAAGAGAACCCTGAGTCTACTAACGTCTACGAGTTCGTCAATTGGTATTCCGAGCAATACCCTGAACAGACAACTAACCGCTCCAGTGCAAGGATCGTAAACGCATGACCGCTGAATGGTTCCAGGAATCCGAAGGGTCGATTGTGGAGACGGCGTGGGGGCATTATCAGGACGTGCCGATCTTTCGCGCTCTTGCCAACCGGCACAACGTAGGACTTGCCGCGTCGGAAGAAAACCGCACATTCCGCAAGGCACTGCTCATTCAGGCTATCGCTAACGGAGGCTACGGAGAATGACACTACCGATTCGCGCCCAACTAGCCCGTGACGTTGTTCTTGGTATGACAAAGATTGAAACCCGCATGGAAGAAGTGTGGGTGGATGAATGCACACACGAAGGCGGGAAGAAGATGGCACCCGTTAAGGATATGACCCCGTTTATCGACTACCTTCTAGAACAAGGATGGACGAAGACGTGAACTGGATCACATCAGCTGCTACTACAAACCAGTGGGTTATCATTTGGCTCGGAGTCGGTCTCTTTGTTTTCATTGTTCTGTATGCTTTGGATATCGACTTTAATGACCCGCTTAATCATGGCGCTGGCAGAGGTAACCCGATCCCCGCCCTTCTTGTGACCGTTTTTGGGGTTGCGCTCCTGGCCCTCTTAGTCATAGGCGTGGGCTACGTTGTCGATTGGGTGATTTGGATGTGGAACAACTGATGCGCTTCGCACTGGGCATCGTAGCCGGGGTATTTCTGACGCTGACGGTGTACAAGGGGTGGCCGTACGTGATTAAATTTGACGATTTGCCCGAGACACCTGTAGACTGGCAGCCTCGACACAAACACTGGACGAATGGAGTGGAAGATGGAGAACACGGTATTCACTGAAACAGACGACGTTGAGGGTGAGACTTACATTGACGTATGGACCAACGGCGTAGGGGATTTGCACATCGCTATTGTGCACCCCGAAAAAGAAACCCTGAGTGTTTACCTACGCAACGGTGAGGCTCTTGGCAAGGCTATTCTGAAGGCGATGTGGTCGTGATGCGTAAGGGTGATGAGACGGTGGAGTCTTATTGGTCGAACGAGCTTAACGAAGAGGTTGAGATTCGAGAGTTCCCCGAGTGGAATGAACTGGACCTTTACATTCACGGCGATTTCGCACAGACTTTCGTGACGATGGACGCCGTAGAGCAGTACCTAGGCCATTACTACATGACCCGGGAGTTTGCGATTGGGCAGGGACAATAATGCAGTACAGTGAATATGAACTGTCCGATGAAAATATGCGGGGACTTATTGGAGATACCAACGCACACCCCGTATTACGAAAGGTGCGTAAAGAACACTTCGATGCGTGGCTGGCGGAACACGACCGACGTGTCAAGTCCGAAGCGTGGGATGCAGTCGGCAGTGCCCTTCAGACACCGAGTGACAGTATTTCCGTACCGGAGTATCGACGCCAGGTAATTCAACTCATTCAAGACGGGAAGCCAAAGGAGGACTGATGCGTTTCTCAAAGAACCTGTATCGTAAGGCCCGTAACCACTACGTTTCGCGGGCTGTTGAGTTTCGTACAATTCGGGAGCGTATAAAGTGGGAGGTCAGCTTCGGAGACTACGCTTTGGCAGAGCGGAAGTACCGAGAGGCTGCAAGTATGGCGCGTAAGATCGTAGACCGAGCCAACCGCGAAAAGGGCTTATTCAAGTATGCAGTCGGTCGAAAGTAGTTTCCGGGCGGAGTTCAACCTCCGTTTTTGGAAAAAGGTTGAAGCAACCGGGTTTTGCTGGTTGTGGACAGCCCACGTCACTCCCAAAGGCTACGGACAGTTTGGCCTTGACGGTAAAATGCGCTCAGTCCACCGACTCGCGTATGAATGGCTGGTGGGGCCTATACCCGAAGAGATGGTGCTGGATCATTTATGTCGCGTACGACATTGTGTCAACCCGGACCATTTAGAAGTTGTAACGGTACGGGAAAACAATTTAAGGGGCTTTACAATTGCTTCCCAAAATCACTCAAAGACCCATTGTAAGCGAGGACATCCTTTCGACAAAGATAACACTTATCAACGTAAGGACGGCAGGGAGTGTCAAACCTGCAAAAAGAACTTGGCACGCAAAAGACCTAAGAGAAATTGGTCGGAGGTAGAGAAGGGAAAATGCCCTGTTTGCCAAAAGGAAATGATCAAGTATTCGCTAAACCGACATTTACGTCAGGTTCACGCAGTAGGAAAGAAGTAAATGGTTGATTTAACGCCCGTCCGTGGATATAAGCCGCTCCCAGATCGCAAGGTAGAGAAGCAATATTCGGTTAACAACCTGCTGCTGGGTCATGCTGAGGCTAAGGCGCTGAAAAACCTGACTGATAAGGTCACTTCCGAAGAGATGAAGAAGGAACGCGGCGAGGGTAAGGGCGTGCCGTGTGTGGGCCGTGCGGAAGAGTTCTCCGGCGACAACCTACTGAGCGAACGGGATGCCCAGCTTGCTTGTAGTTCCTGCAAAGCTGCGGAGTTGTGCCGAATCTATGCCGACATCGCCAGGCCTGCTCACGGAATTTATAGTGGCCGAGTCAAGAACATGGTGATCCCCAATGACTGAGCTATGGAGCCCTATTCCGTTTTTCCCGTATTATCAAGCAAGCAACAAAGGCAATATACGAAGTTTAACCCGTTGGTCACCTCATCCTAGAGATAACTGTTACGTACTTAAAAGAGGTAATCTGTTGACCCCGCGGCAAAATACAACGGGCCGTTTGCAGGTAACCCTCCACAGGGACGGCGAAAAGATAACCCGGTCGGTTCATTCCCTGGTTTGCGAGGCTTTTCACGGACCCCGCCCAAAAGACCGTAGGTTTGCTTGTCACATTAACGGTGACCACTTGGACAACAGGCCCGAAAATCTGTATTGGGGGACTCCAAAGCAGAACTATGAAGATGCGGTAAATCATGGAAGGACCCTTTCCTCTAAAACTCATTGCGTAAACGGGCATGAGTATACGGAGGAAAACGTGTACCTCAGACCCGACGGTGCAGGTAGAGTTTGCCGTACCTGCACGCAAGTTCGGGAGGAAAAGTACAAAGCCGCCCGGCGTTTGGAACTGAGTCTTAAGAAAGCGGAACGTGACTAAGGATAAGCCTCACCTGTCCGGGTTCTGTATGTGGCCGTCTAAAGAGTCACATAATTGGTGCCATGAGGTAGTGTTGGGCGTACTGAATAGGAAGTGTGCGTGCAGTTGCCATGACTAAGACGCTGGAAATTTCGGAGGGAGATACGGATGAGTTTGTGCCGTGCGATCATTGCGGGCACCGTTCGTATTTTGAAGTAACGCTGGAATCGGGTAGCATTTTGAACTACTGCGCTCACTTCTACAACAAAAGCCAGGCTAAACTCTGGGAAGTTGCTGAAAGAGTCGTAGTTCGAGGAAACCCGTAAAATCGTACGTTAGACTGGGATACGCCTACGGGCTAAGGAGGGTGGGAATATGGACGTAACAAACATCGACGGCGAGGTAATTGCTGTTGCGGAAGACAGTGAACCGTGGGAGTACAACACGACTGTCACGGAAAAGCGGGTGTCGGGCTGGCTCAAAGATGCCGTTCTTACTCGGGTGGGTAAGAGTTCAGGGGACGTGACCTCTAAAGAAGATAACTCGTCTTACGGAACGTGTGAGATTTGTGGTTCGGATTCGTACAGCATTGAGATTCTGGTAGATGGGGAAACGGTCTACTCTGGCGGCGAGAGCACGGGTTTGTACGACGAAGAGGGCGGGCCTAACCCGTTTACAGCTTTAAATGAATGGCTAAACAGCAAGGAGAACAACTAATGGCAAGCGCAAAGATCGAGTTTGAGGGTAGCAAGCTGGCACAGGCACTTATCAAGTTCCAGGCTGAGCTACCCGACATTACCTTGGATGCAGAAAATCCGCATTTCCGCAGTAAGTTTGCGAGTCTTCCGAACATCACTCGCGTAGTCCTGCCTAAACTGGCGGCGCTGGGAATCGCGTTCGTGGCTACCCCCCGGGTAACCGAGGAAGGCACGTTCATTATGGAGGCATCCCTTATCCATGAGTCGGGGGAGCGGGAGAGTGCATCATTCCCGATCACCGCAACGGACCCTCAAAAGGTCGGCTCAAGCGTGAGCTACTACCGGCGTTACGCTCTCGCCTCTCTTACCGGTATTGTGGCGGATGCGGACGACGATGGTAATGCGGCATCACTTCCCACCCAGGCGGAAAAGACGGCCACCGCAGCACAGACTCGCGTGGCTAATGCTCAGGCTAACAGCGCACCCCGTAACACGTCCGGAAGCGGGGCGACTACGGTAGATGGTGTAAAGACGGCTATTCGAGTGGACTATATCGAAAAGGGCAAGACAACGCCTGATGAGATTAACGCGGCCCGGGACGCACTGATGGACAAGGGTAAGATGAACGGCGCTCAGGCTAATGCGGAAATCCTCAAACTGCTGAAGGCGGACAAGCCCCTGCCTAAAAAGGATGAGAAGTGAACTACCCCAAGGTAATTACCACGTTGCAGCATAAGGTGAACATCGACGTTATCCAGCACGGGGACGGGGTGTTCGACTGGCAAACCCAGAGCGGTAACCACGGATCGGGTAAGACTTTTCCGTCCGCCTCCAAGGCACTAGACGACGCAAGGAAGCATTTTTGAGCGCGCCCGTCCTATCCGTTGCGGCCAGTGGATATTCGGGACGTGGCTATTGCATCCCAACCCGTACGGACATGTTGGGTCGGTTTCACCGGTACATGGGCGTTACCACGGCTCTAGGAGTTCTGGACAAAGGCGGGGTGTTGCAGTGGTCAATTGATAACACGATTGCTTACGCGATGCACAATATCGACCGGCTTGTAGAGATGGAACCCCACCAACAGTTCGGCTTCCTTCGGTTCTATCACTCCCGGTTCAAAGAGGCGGATTTCGATGACCCGCTGAAAGACATTTCGGATGCGTCCTCCGGGGTGCTGAATGACCTGGCGGAACTAGGAACCCTTACCCACACGTGGATTGAGGACAACCTTAACGACCGGTTCGAGCCCGAGATTTTCCGTGAAGAGCAGGCCGAGATGATCGAAGCCTTCTTGGAGTGGAAAGCCGGTCACCGTATCCAAGTCGTGTTGTCTGAGGCTACGGTGGTCGGTGCGAACTGGGCAGGTACGTTGGATCACCTACTCATTATTGAGTGTCTGCATGACGGGCCGACGTGTCTGGGTCAAGAGCTGGGAGTAGCGGTGCCCACGTTAATTGACTTAAAGACAGCCCGTCGTACCCGCCGGGAGCACATCGCTCAGCTAGCAGCCCTGGGAGCCGCACAGAGCCTTATGCGGGAGGTTCCAGCCGGTACGGACGGGGCCGTGGAGTACAAGGAGCGGTGGTGGATCGAAGACGTGTTGCCTTCCTTCTCGGAGTACGCTATCCTTCATGTACGCCCCGGTGAGGTAGGTAACGGCGGGGTCTATACCGAACCGTTCTGCAAACTGAAGCACGTACCGCATGCTAAAGTTGATGCCGCGTACGACTTGTTTACCGCGGCGGTTAGCGCTAGACTGGCGGAACGTAAACTCAAGCAGTTGGACAAAGAGTTGGGAGACTTGTGATGGCTAAGTACAACGTAGAGTGGTCTATTTCGGCACGGGGAGTTGCTACCGTAGAGGCGGAGAGCCCGGAAGAAGCCGAGGAACGTATCGGAGATATTGAGACGGATAAGCTTCTCGATACTGCGGACCAAGTTGAGTGGGACACCTACCCGACTTTCGTTTCCGAAGGGTGAGAAGTGAACGAGCTATTTAGCGTTAATGCGACGACGATTATTCATGTGAGCCGGCTGGACAAAGAGTTGGGAGACTTGGGATGACGAACAATGCCACTTATGCGCTTCAAGATGCGCTCGATGCAAACCTTGAATTTTCTATTGACACTCGGGTCCTGGAAAAAGTGACGGAACGCCTGATTAGTGAGGGCTGGATGGCTGACAAGTGAACGAGGAACTGTTTAGTGTCGATGCGGTGACGAAGGTTCATGTGAGCCGGTTGGACGGAGCCTTCGGGGTGTCTATCGGGAGCACATACGTCGTTCTTGTGGACAGTGAGGCCAAGGAATTGGCTGAGCATATCCTGGACGTGTTTGCCGCAGTTGACCCCACCGAAGAGGTAGTAGAGTCGGATACGGAGGGTGAAAGTGAAAAACCTGTCTAAGATTGAAGCATTGAAGTCCTTGGTTAATGCGGCTGTGCTTGAAACCCGGGAAGGTTCAAATTTTGATCTTTCCGATTTTGAAGGAACTTTCGACACACCTGCAATGGATAAGCTCATTGATACTCTCCGAACGTCAGATGCACTTTATGTTCTGAACGAGGCCCTTAATACGAAAGGTGAGAATGGCTAAGCCCGTATACCTGACAATTAAGCTCAACGCAGAAGGACTTGAACAACTTCGAGCGGCTGCCGAGGCTTTTGTAATGGCGTTCAACAATGTCAAGATTACCGCTGAGACGGTGACCAAGGAGGAAAACAAGAATGGCTAACGAAAACAACTACCTCGGCGCGACGGCTTCGATTGTGGCGTACGCTGCTGCCCCGGCCCGAGTCCCGGCATACGACAAGAGTGGTGACCGTGGGATTCTAGAGGTGAGCCTCCCGGTTAACGAGGGGTACAAGAAGGACGGCGAGTTCGTCAAGACGGGAACCACTTGGTATACCTATTCTGGCGCGGGCGACTTTGCCCAGAACGTTCTTTCCCAGGTGAAAAAGGGCGACAAGATTCGTGTAGACGACGCCAAGCAGGAAGTTCGTGAATACACCGACCGGGAGGGCAACCCCAAGCTGGGAATCACCCTCCGGTACGGCGACTTTACGGTCCTCGAATCAGCTAGCGGCGGGGATTCTTCGGGCCCGTTCTGATGACTAACGAAATTGATAGTTTGTTGGCGTATCTTGAAAAGGGGTATGTTCTTGTACCTTCTCACGGACGTTACGGTGCGCTAGCGGATAAGGTGTCCAAAACGTATGACACTGTGAAGATCAACGTCCCCGTTTTTAGACAGTCTCTTAAACACGAGGAACATCAACCAAACGTAGAACACCTCTAATTGAACATCCTGGGGTGCGACAGGCCAACGCACACACGCCCGTTTGGTGGAATAGGCAGACACGTCGGACTCAAAATCCGATTCCTTCGGGAGTACGCGTTCGATTCGCGTAACGGGCACATATATTGAGGCTAGAGTGAATCAGCATACGTAAAGGGTAACGCGATAGGATAGATAGTCTGACGATGCCACTGGGAGGGGCCATTATTAGTAACGTTCAGAAGGCCCAGCAGTTGGCTAAGCTAGGCATTTTCGTATTTCCTGCGCTGGTCACGCCTAACCCCGAGAACCCTTACAAGACCAACAAGCGGCCCGCAATTCCTGACGCACACCCCAAGGGCGACCCCCTAAATGGCAAGTGCAAAGGTGAATGCGGACGACGCGGACACGGTTTCTACGACGCAACCAACGATCCAGGATATGTAGAAGACCTTTTCGAGAAGTACCCCCGCGCCGAGGTGGGCGTTTACATGGGGGCGAGCGGCCTGGTTGCTGCCGACTTCGACGTTAAGCGTAGCCCTGACGGCACTATTGAGGTAGACGGCTTCGACTCTTTCGAGAAGAAGTGGTTGGAGTTGCCCGACACCCATTCTTTCGAGTCGGTGTCCAAGGCTGGCGGTAAGCAGTACATCTACGCGGCTCCCGAGGGTGTAAACCTTGGCCCTGCTGGAAACTACCGGGACATGCTGGGTGTTGATCGGCGCGGCGGCGGTAGCTACTCCGTGTGGCAGGGCGATGTTCCTACCTCCCGGGACGCTTTTTCACCGGCTCCTGAATGGCTTCTCGACCCTGCAACCGTCCGAGACACTGAGCGTTTCGAGGGTTCTGTCAAGGACTGGATGGAAAGTCTTGAAAAGGGCGAGCCTAGCCTTATCGTGCGTGCGGCAATGGATCGTACCCGGGAGCTGTTTGAGTCTGCCGGTAACGACTTTGACCACGCTGCTATGGTTGAACGACAGTTCGAGGCAATTCGACTCGGGAGTGAAGGGCACTCTGGCGTAGACCAGTTGCTTGACCTTATCGAAGAGCTGTTCCTATCCCGTGAAGGTTCGCATTCTCGCGGGGAAGAGGAATGGAACTTCGAGTGGGCTGAATCCCTGTCCTCCGGTATCGAAAAGTACGGTGCCGCGCTAGAACTGAGAAATGAACTTCCGACGTACAGTATTTCACTGGTTCCGCAGGGTGTCCCTGACCGCTTAGTTACGGGGGAGCCGGGGGATAAGGCTACTTTCCGGGAACTGCTGGCGTCGCTGCTGGAAAACGGCGCGGACGATCTAACTGCTACGTCTGTGCTCTGGAACTCACCTCGTACCTCTGTTCTAGCTCGGGACTGGGGGCTGATTTTCGTCAGCGAACGTGTGAAGGCTGCACGCGAACGACCCGAGCCAGTACGGGAAAACCCAACGCTCAAAACACCTCTAGATGTGGAGATTATCGGGGAAGAGCACACCACGAGTGAATTTCTCACCGACCGCGAGCTAGAAATGGTTCTGGAAAACGATACGTTCCTTGACTCCTACATTGCGGCTTCGGCTTCAAAGGGGTTTGTGAACATCGACGTGGCGATTCCCGCTGCCTGGACGTGCCTGAGTATGGCATTCGGCACCCGGGCGTACGTTCCTATCGGTGCAACCCCGCTAGAGATGAATTTGTGGTTCACAATTGCGGCTCAGTCGGGTACGGGAAAGACTTCCGAAGGAGAATTCCTGCAAGAAGTTCTTCGTGTTCTCCTTCACGAGGATGACAGTTCTTATTCCATGAGCGCCAATTCCTCCCCGGAAGGCATGGAGACTGACCTTCTCACACGGGATGGAAGGCCGACCCTGATTTATGAGGACGAGGCGTCGTCGTTCTTTATGAACTTGCGGTCAAAGGATTGGATGGCAACCCTTCCTGACCGGTTTGCCCGTTGGTACAATGGTTGGGTCAAAGGCTCGACAAAGCTGAACATGAAAGAACTCCGGGGTAAGAACGCCCGTACCTCGCTGTCGTCTTTTATGATGGCAACGCCTGACCGGTTCCTGCCGCTCATTGACGCATCCATGTTCGCATCTGGCTTCCTTGCCCGTACGAACTGGGTTATCGGGGCACCCCCCATTGACCCGGACGCCAAGAATCGGATCACCTACTCCACGACAACTGAAAAGCGCATCAGCCCCGCCGCATTCGAGTTGGCAAACGACCTTGCAAGTGTCGCCGCCCAGTTCGATTCGACTGTTCCGGTGACAGGCGATGACAAGGCCACTCGTAGGGTTGAGAAGGCAATCCGAGCGTTCTACAAGAAGGGCGAGAAACACCCCCGCTACGATTCAATCGAACCGAGTGTCACCCGCCTGAAAGAGACGATCCTGAAGTGCGCGGCGCTGCTGGCCCTGTACCGGGGCGAAACGGTCTTCGACACCGTGGACGTGCTGACGGCCATTTATCACGCAGAGACATGGTTTAAGACCCTCCTGGCGGTAGCCAACGAGATTGCAGAGAGCCCGTACTCGCGTGACCTAGAAGAGATTGAAACCTTCATTCGAAACGGTGAGGGTACGGTTCTTCGCTCGACCCTGCTCCATAACTTCCGGGGCAAGGTCATGAAATCGGCTCGTGAGCTTGACGACCGCCTGGGCTTCCTGTTAGAGTCGGGACGTATCAACCGAGTAGAGGTTAACAAGGAGATTGGATACCAGATCAATGGATAAGTCGGGTTAGAATGTTTCTGAAATACGACGGTGAGATTGATAAGGCCGCACGCGACGGGGACAACGACCGCGCCCTAGAACTTTCTATTTGGCAGCGTCAATACATGGAAATGTACTGCGACGAAGCGGAACAACTAAAGGAATGGGAGCGACGCAAAAATGTATCGCGCAACGTGGATTGAAAAAGAGTCTGAACGACAGTTTTGTTCTGAGGTGTTTAGGGACATTAATGATGCTTGGGACTATCTGAATTTTCTTGTGTATCCCGAAAATATTCTAGACTCTTGGGTCGAAGAGGCGGAATGGGGGCGTGTTGAAGAGTGAGCAGTCTGACGAGGGCTGAAGAGCCCCGCGTAGAGTTGGGGAATAAGGAGGTAGGCTATGTCCACAACGGATGAAACGCACGAATTGAACTGGTACCGGATGGTTTTAGACAAAGCCATTGCCGAGTATGAACAGTCGGTTTTAGATCAAAAAGAACTGATGGATCAGGGCAATTCGTTTGCGGCGGGGCGTTGGACCGAGATGAAGGGTATTGCTCGTTACTTGAAATGGATGCGCAATTATGACTAATAGAGATGTATGTAGACTTCAAGGTCACGCAAACTGCGAGGTTAAGGACAACCGGCTTATTCACCACCCGGCCGGGACGGTAGTCAAAGCAACGGTAATCCTGTTCAAGCCCAGCGGCAAGTATTACACCGAGGAAGAGTGGACGATACCGGACGGCGCTCGCGGTCCCTACGATATGGGGCATAGTCCAGACTTTCGGCGCATTAATGGGGGCGCAGTCCTTGTAGGTACACAGGAACCGTGGGGATACCCTCACCTGTTCGGAGAGGTAGGATGATGCAGGTTCATAACCTCCGCGGCAGGGTGGGTAGACCGACATCGGGCCGTTTCGTTTATCAAACGCTGTCTGGAAATTGGATTTGGCAATGCGATATGTGCGAGCGTTGCGGGGTAAACATTCATACCTGGCGCGAAGCTTTTGAAGACGCACTATCTCACGCGCATACTTGCCCCCATGTTAATAGTAATAACAGAAGTTTCAAATCTTGACATGGACACCGAACAAGGGGAGACTGTACCCATGAACGAACTGCACAAGACAGCTAGTCAGATTGCTGCCGAAGTAGTGGATGCCCGAACGGCTCGCGAACTCCACAAGGACGGGGCCGACGCGCTTTGGGTTCGTCGTCTTGTAGAAGAGGGTATCCGCCGGGCTTTGATTAAGTGTGGTTGGAAAGGAACCGTTCTAGATATTGACGCTATCCTTGCGGGTCGTTTTGAGCAGTCTGACAAGGGCTGAACAAGCGCACCTGTCCCGGGCGGTGAAGGTGGCGGGGCAGAGTACGTGTCGGCAGATGCATGGCGCGGTGATTGCGGTAGGCAAGAGGGTGCTGGCGGTGGGGGTGAATTCGTTTCGCTCCCACCCGATGCATGTTACCGACCCCAAGCGCGAAGCCTCTTTCCACGCTGAGGTTGCGGTTCTGCGTCAACTGAACTACGATGTGAGGGACGGACGGAGCGTTTTGTTCGTGGCCCGTGTCAACCGGCTCGGGGAACCCATGCTGTCCATGCCCTGCCCCGAGTGCCGTATCGCTATCGCTAAGGCAGGCGTGGGTAAGGTAGTGTTCACAGTAAACGGAAAAGGGTTTGGAGTGTTGGAGTTTTGACGAAGATGTATATGGTTGTTCAGAGGTGGAAGTCTCAGAGTCGTCACGCCGTGGAGGGCTATGCCTACGGGGGCTGGTCGAAGTTTTTTAGAGACGAACCTGCGGCCCAGAAAGAAATGTCCCGGCTTCTAAAGGTCGAACAGAAGATGAACGACGGTGTAGAGTTCAATATCGCCGAGGTGAATGTTTAATGGTTGACTTCGAATGGACACCACAACGTATTGAAAACATGGGAAAGCGGCTGCGAAGTCTTGCGAGTTGGGACTTCACTAATGAGAGTATTGACCGGGACACCCAAGCGATGTTTGATATTTGGCTAGAAGCCGTTAAAAAGCAAAGTTTTGACGAAGGCTATGTAGAAGCGGGATTGGATCGAGATGGTTGATGTGCGACGGGGTGAGAACAACGAGTGGCATATCGCGGTCAACCCTGTGGGGGTTTACATTCGTGCGTATGCGGCTGACCCGATCAACATTTCGGTGGAAGACGCCCGCGACATTGCCCACGCTATCCTCGAACTAACGGACTGATGCCCCGCAGGATTACGAGCGACCCGGAGCGGTTTGCGGCGATGGAGGCGGCTGTGCGAGCGGGGTTGAGTTTCAACGAGATTTCCCGTAGTCTTGGGATCGACCACAGAACAGTAAAATTCCACTTCCCGGACTACAAGCCGTACAAGGTGGGTGGGGGCGGGGATGCTGCCCGTATCCGTGAAACCAATAGGCAGCTAAACGAATTTATCCGGCGTGGCAAGATAGGCAGCCATAAAGATGCGGGCTGGAACACGAGAGGACGAATGTGACAG